>Ga0056128_1004134_pt1 | contig 18079 bp, 11 predicted proteins | sample WorMetLIZISLAND2_FD_71113 | JGI IMG/M metagenome (GOLD analysis project Ga0056128, IMG submission 71113) | Marine gutless worms symbiont microbial communities from Max Planck institute for Marine Microbiology, Germany - Olavius geniculatus... ... | reverse complement strand
TAAAGTGAAGCCAACTTACATTTTTGCTGGTAACATTTGAATGCATAGGTAAAATTCAATGATTTTTTGCAAATGTGATAACAGTTCAGACATACACATTGGGAATCATAAAAATTTAATATTGTTTGTCAGATGGCGTAACCAGGTTAGGTATTTTCTCCCTTGTTACATCTCTCATTTCACTGACTTACTCACACAGGCCGATAATTTTACGTTTTTGACGAACTTAATAAAATTCTATGGAAAAATCGTTTGGTTTTGCTGGTATTTGTTAGCCTTTGCTTTTAAAATAATATCTTTTGGAATAACTACCTGTTTCTGCATTTGATGGATAAAATAACGCGAGAGGACAGAATTGTTATAAAGGCGTTACGGGTGGAAAAGAACTGGAGCTCTAGCCGCTTTCTGAAGGAATTTGCCAGCAAAGCTTGGTGCAGATCAAGCCTTGACCGACTCATCAAAAAATCGATGCTGGCTTTCTTAAAATTTGCATCACACCACTTCTTGTTGTATGCAGTTTACATCTGCAAAAAAATCATTGAATTTTACCTATGCATTCAAATGTTACCAGTAAATGTAAGTTGGCTTCACTTTAGCTGGACCACCCTGTAGCGTTGTAACAACGAAAAAAGGCGTATTGTATGTTTACTGCATTATGTCATCCATTGTGTGTGTTTGTTATTTGGCCATTTGCACGTAGGCCTGTCCGAAGGTGTCCGTCGTTTGACCAGGCGCTAGTTCGGTGTATGTATTCCGGCATTAATGCGCGGGAAATGGGAATTAAGGTGCGGGAATAGTTCGAACGGATGCGTTATTTAATGGATTGCCAGCAAGCAAGCCAGTCGTATATATCTGTATGTGTGTGTGTGGCTAGGAGCTGGACTGCATCGTGAACCAGATGATGACAGTCGCAGAGTACCTCGGTTGGGACGTATCCGAGCTTAAGCCGGTAAGCCACCGCCACCACTACCGCAGCCGCCGCCCACCGCAGTCGGCGGGATTTGTTGAGGTTTATTCGGCCACGGATCAAGCGCGTTTTCGTCGTCGTCCGTAGCTCAATTTACCAGCAGCTCCATTTGCGGACACGTCCACGTGCTTTTCCGCTTCTACGTTCTCTACTCGTGCTTAGTTATTTTATCCAAATCATTCTGAAAAAACGTAGCAATTCTTACTTTCGTGAATAAGTTATCTTGTTGTCACAGCGGCTTACCGTTGTGAAACTATAGTCTGCCCACCGCGTCGTCAGTAATCGCTTAAACCGTTATACCCGTTAACGTTCTACACAATTTCATATCGTGTTATCACTTTGACGAAACTGAGCAGGCAAGCTAAAGGCTGCTGTGATAACCGTAGACTTAATGACAAATTTTAATTTAGTGTCCATATACTTAATGTTTGACTGAAGCTGCGATTGGATGCAGAAGAAAAGACTTTCCGGCAGAAATAGTAATGCACTGCCATTAAAAAAATTTAAAGAGCGCAAACCTTCGATCTCCGCCGAGACTTTCTTTTCGGATTTGAATTGAAATCGTGATCCAGATCGTCACTATAATCTAGTTATTTTGCGCCATGCCCCACCCGTTCAGAAAATTATCGAAATATGTTAATAACGTTTTGATTAATGACGTTAATCTTGTTGACAGAGAAAATAGACAGGCAAAAACATAACCTCTTTGTTCGGCGAAAGTAGAGATGGAAAAGATGATGTCGCTACGTTTATGGGAGTATAATAATCTAGCGGCAACGTAAACGTGCCAGTAATGTTAAGCCAGCCACGCGGAAGCCATATTTATGCTATTCGTATGACATCGTCACGTAATCCCTTTCTTGATTGGCTGCGATGCAGAACTCTACAGCATAGCTTGTTATGCAGAGCACTATTGTTGGCATGCCAGTTTGTCCGTTCGTCCTTCCGTCCGTCTGTCACGCGCTGCTATTGGGTCAAACAGTGTCGTCTGTAATAAAAAAAAATCACCGACAACTTGTCTTATCACTATGTCCTCAGCTCTGCAAGATTTAGCAATTTGAGCAAGGGCGTTAAATAAGAATGGGGTAGGGAGAATTTATGATCTTTGACGCTTAGGTCGTCGTATCTCCGAATACCGCGCGCAAAGTGAAACCAAGCTTGTGATCTTGCTGCTGGTCACCAATGGGAAGACTTACGCGCGCTTTCTGTTGGCACCAAACTCAACGACCTTGAATGAACTTGAACGGCCATTACAAACTCAGTATGAAACAATTTTTCTCGGAGCTTAACACAAAATTTGATTGAAGATATACTCGTGCCAACGACGGCAAAATGCAGTCTAGGGACCGTAGTTTCTGGCAGTTTAAAATGATGCAAATATTTTTCGAGTTTCCGTTGAGGGGACGTTAACCACAGTTAGGCCGTGTTTCAGTTTCGATATTCTTTCTGCGTGTAGGCTACATTGGCGTAGCTCCTAAACTTGCTCTGTATTGTCTGCCGATTTTGCCGCGTACATTTGGGTAATTCGGCGATAGCCTATGGCATAATAATCGGCCAGCGTTGTGACAAGTTGCGTTAATGACGCGCTGCTGCTGCTGATGATGATGATGATGATGATGACGGTGTGTGTCGTGCAGATACTGCAAGACATGATGATCGAGATTGATTACGACTCGAACGGCACGGTGTCGCTGGACGAGTGGAAACGTGGGGGTCTGACGACGATTCCTCTTCTCGTTCTACTCGGTCTTGACGCCGTACGTACGGCTACTCGTACTACCAGCTCGTACCTGCTCGTACCCCCCCACTCACCTTTCACTCGTCCCGCGTGACTAGAAACAATTGGTTGCCAACCGCTTCGTGACAGTTAAAGATCGTTTTGATACTACCACTGTTGACAAAAAATATCGAAATATTCAGCAAAAAAAAATTGGCTAAGATAACCCGTTTTATTACATCAAACCAAACAGTTGCGGATTGCGGCCGGGTAGTCAACCTGTGTATTTTGTAAATTATTGTGTAACAGTTGTGCCTGCTGCTAGCATAAAGGCAGTGGTATTTTTTACTAAAACTTGTAACTTGTCGAAAGAACAGACACATTTTTAAAATTCTAAGAATTAAAATGCATTATAAAATCCGTTTATTAGAATAGCTACGTAACAGCTTCAATGGGCATAGTTTAAGTTTTTTATTCACAGAATAAAAACCTTCAAATTTTGAACATCAGTTTATACGTTTCGCAGCCAAGCGATATTAAAATGCTAATTTTTGAACTTTTGGCAACAAAATTGTTGTCTGCAACATAATGTTCATTTGGCAATAAATGCATGAAACGAATGACAAACTATCTCAGTTTATTTATTTTCTGCACTATTTTGCCGGAAATTTAGGCTGTGGCTTACGGCTTTGTTGCAACGGTTTTGCAACCTTTGTTGCTACTGGTTGCAGCCATACGAAGCAGCTGTTTTCTGTGTAATTTTTGCTTTATTTAATAATGTGTAGATGAAATTAATTTTAAAGTTATCTGACATCAGCTTACGTGTTATTAGTTCGTGTCCGGTAAATATAGTAAGTTAATATGACAACGCTTTGAGTGAAGTGGCAAATATTGTTTTTGTTGCTGTTCTCCTAGCTTGTAATTTTTTTTAATTACTGCGAGTCCGCTTATTGCTTTTTTGGTTATGTTTAGCTCAGTTTTGTTGCTTTGTAAATTGTTTAAAACTGTTGTGTTTTTGTTTGGTTTGACATATTTTGTCGTGTCTTTTATGCTTTAAATTGATAGATTTTTTGCCTTATTAGTTATGAACAGACGTTTCATATGATTGGCGTGATCTAAAAGAACAGCTTGCGTGATTGCGCGCACAATTTTGTGGCATCCAGTTCGACACGCAATAATTCCTAGAATAATTTTCCGTCTTATGTATTATTTTTCACACAAACATCGCTGAGCAGTCGTTGTTTGCGCGACTTCGTGTTTCCTCTAATTCGTGTCACGTAACAGTAAATGTCAGTGCTATAAATGAATAAATAAGTACGTAGCGAGAAACGCAACAGAATGATATTGATTGGTGTGCAGAACGTAAAGGACGACGGGACGCATTCGTGGAGATTGAAGCACTTTAACAAGCCGGCATACTGCAATCTCTGTCTTAACCTGCTTGTCGGCCTCGGCAAACAGGGGCTCTGTTGCCGATGTACGTTCAATCTGTCAGTGCTTTATTACGCCAAATGGCAGGACGTACAATGCAAAATACAATAAAAGTAGGCCCTATAATAAGTAAAAGTTGAATACATGGTAATATAAAAATGAATAAACGACCCAATTAATATTGAAGAAACAATACTAACTACGTAGGCTTACTCTCTCCGTAATCGTCTCTGTCAGCTGAATTAACAAAACACTTATGTACGGATTCTATTGATTGAAAGTTTGTGCGCGGTTAAGCACGTCCACAGTAAAAAGTTTTTAGATTTAGCGGCGATCCGAATTCTTTTTGTGGACTCTGGAAATTTGGATCATTTATTATCCAGGATTCTTTGTATTAGAAGATAGAGCGTGAGCTGATGCATTGCAGTGTATCTCAGCAAAATAAACCGATTTTAATGTAGTTTTTACTTAAGAGTGAAAATCACCCATGGACCAAGCAGTCAGATTTTGGCATCCAGGATTTCTAAATTTGGATCTTGATCGAGGACTTTTTTGACGAATTACTGATGACATTTCGTACTGCTGCAATTTCTACAAATGACCAAGAATAAAATACAGTCACAGGCAGAGATTTAGACCATCTGAATGCTTTCTGGTTTATTTATAAGACGTTTACCAATAGGATTCTATTTATCGGTATGTGTGTCTGATCATAGTTGGCTGAATGTGTTTGTGCGTGTACTGTAGTCTGTAAGTGCACGGTACACGAGCGTTGTGTCGCGCGAGCTCCTTCAAGCTGCATAACGACCTACGTCAAGTCAAGGAAAGCGTCCATGGTAAGTACGCGGAATCCGCTGCCGAGAAGACGAACAGTTAGACTTCTGAATCTAACTCAGTGTGTTCAGCCAGTCGCAGTGAAATTTGAGTGAGTGTCGTGCAAGTTGTAGAAAGTCGGCGTCGTTAATTTGGGTGTAAAGTTTAGTGAGATGATCACGTGCAGGAGAGATTACGCTGATAAACGGGAAGACCGTTAATAGCCAGAGCAAGCAGTTTGCGTTAGTGTCTTTCAGCACAAAATTTTGAACTTTTCGAATTGCGAAACATGGTTTCGACCTGTGTACGTGCTTTGGGTAGGACGACCATCCGGTTGTATGCAGGGAGGATGGTTATCCGGCAAGTTAAATAACAGTCACTGCACATGAATTGAAGCGCAGCCCCATCTAGATGTAATTAAACACCTTTTATTAGTGTTTTTGAGCCGTAAACCAGCGCGAGCAAATTGAATACGTCTTCACGACTCATTAGCTGACCGATATTGCGTTGACGCTATGCCACGTTCGTCCGGTTATATCCTGTTTTGTTTAATCAGCTCTGTCTGTCACCTGATCACGTATTAATAATATCGAACGAAATTGGCGAGTGTGACACAGACGCAGTGCTCGTTGGAAGTCTGCGTTAGTTCGCCGAGGCGCAGTTTAGTTTTTGACGAACTGACCAATGGGCGAACAGGGCTAGCCGATTGGTCATTGGTTGACGCGTACGTGCCCGTAGTCACGTAGACATCGACGCCGTTAAACGGTGCCTACACTAATGCGTTACTGTTTGCCCCCAAAACCATGCCAGTTTAGTTCAGTTTAGTCACATCGCTCTGTACGCGCCTTTAGTTATGAACACAGTAGGCTTATGGGTGTGTGCTGAGCGTGGACTAAAGTAACGCGCGTGCTTCTTCGCCAATTAAACCAATCTGAGCTTGCAATGGTAAGCTTACTGTTTGCGCATTTTTTTGGCTGCAGTCGTGCGTCGTGAAACAAATGACGGCGTAATCTGTGTGATTCGAGCGTGGTTCAAGTACGATATCGCATTGTCTGGAGTGGTATAAGCTCGTACTGCGTATTCGCTTAGCCATTCCAGCAGTGCGGTAGCTTATCTATAATAGGTTGATTACTTATATCTACCGAATGGCAGTGTTGTATGATTGTCGTATAGGCGATGAACCATCATTGGGTTGAGGCCAACTGTCCGGGGAAGTGCGATCGCTGTCGTAAGTCGATCAAGTCGTTGAACGGTCTTCACTGCCGCTGGTGCAAGATCAGCGTTAGTAGGCTACCACACACGCATCGCAGCACGCACGCGCACTTTATTATTGCAGGGGGCTGTTTCGTTCTGTGCTACACAGAAACTCGGATTATTTAAGCACGCTTTTGGAGTTTTTCTGGTTCACGCTAGGAACGATCTACCTTCTGAAGTGGTTTCCGTGAAGAATGTCAATTCGCTCGAGATCTCAATTCCCTGAGCAAGGGGTTTTTGGCAGTAGATTTTGAATGCTATTTAGCAAGATTAGATCAGTTTTGAGCGTAAACTTTCGTAAGAGCGTAAATTTTCTTTATTTTTTTTTCACCACACTATTACCAGTAAATGCTATCTTACTTTTCCTGTTCTTAGCACAGTGTTTTGTCGTTTTTATTATATTGATATCTTGTGTGCATATTATATTGTGTGCTAGTTAATAAAATATGCATAATACATACATATTATATTAATCTTGCAGAAATCAGAAATACACACGAGAATATACATCTGTCGTGCAGTTAGGCAGGTCATTGTGCTGTGTGTAGTTGCATAACAAGTGTGCCTCGCATGTCAAGCCGGAATGTGACTTCGGAGAATTCAAGCAACATATTTTGCCTCCCACAGCCATCTGTCCGGCCGTCCTCGTAAGTACAAAGCCGTACATGTAGCTTCAATTTTCTTTATTTTGTTGATGATGTCTTTTCTAACTGTAATTGTTTTATTGCTGCAGAATTTTATTGGTAAATTATGTTTATGTTTGTGAACAAAAAACTGATTGACTGATTAATTGTTTGATTGCTTCATTGATCTCTTTTTTCATCTAACGGTCAAGTTGTTGCGATAAAGAGGTTTTGGGTTTCAAGCCCAGCAGTTTTTTGCCATGGAATGACTTTTTTCTGCCATGCAATGTCTCTAGGAAACTGTTCGCTGACTTGACTTACGTAACAGTAACATCTACTTTAACAGTAAATTGATAAAATCATAACACATCATCAAAACAATATAAAATCTCTATTTGGTGATCCATATTGCATGTTGGCAGTTGATGCTTAAGCGACGTCAGTTTGGAGAGTTTGTGATGTGGTTGTTCTGGGAAAAGTGTTGTTTCTGTGTTTGTCTGTATTTACAGGAACGACAGAAGAAAGACCGCAAAGAAATGAGCAGATCCAATTCTTCTGATGATAATCTGCTTTCACCCGACTCCACATCCGGGCCTCAACAGGTGCACTCTCGAACTGTAGAAAACTGAGCTGGCAATATGTAACAATATCTAATAATTAACATTTCAAAGATTAACAATTGTTTAATTTCGATTAAAAACTAAACTATGATTGTTATTTAAAAACTATTGCTTTTTAGAACGATTATCACTTTCTCAGCTAACAGCTATACAAATGCACATAGGTCAAATCAGCCTTTGTGGGATTTATAATGAGTAGAAGCTTATGGGCTTTGGGTTGAAGCTTTAGTGTAGCTGATTGGGGCGGCGGTATGTCTGCTAGCTGCAAACTGCGGTTCCAACCGTTCGCTGACGCGGGCAATGGATGGCCGCATAGTGCGCTGCGGTTTTATTAGTTCATGCCAGTCAGCTGCCACTTCCGAGATTGTCAAAGCGTTTCTGGTTACGAGTTCTGACTCATGTAATAAGTGCTATAGCAAGTAGAGGACCTTTACCTTACCTTTATTTTTTAGCGTTTTCCCTTTAGAGTTGAACTTTTGAATGAACATGTGATGAGAATAATTAGTTAGCTGTTGAAAACCTGTGTTGTGAGATTTATCGTGTATAGTTTATGCGACGCCATTGGTGTGTCAATCGTGTCGTATGTAGGCGCTAAGTACGAGTTCGTTCCAAGTCAATGCACCCGCAGGAACCATTCCGCTGCTTGTGTTCGTCAATCCAAAAAGTGGAGGCAAACAAGGCACACGGTCAGTCACCAACATCACTGGCAACATTTTCTTATAACGTCTGTGCTGATAATTGTAGATGCTTGCAATGCTGCATAAAACGGGAACGACTAAGGGGCTGTTCACATGGGGAATAAGTTGGATAACATTTAATTAGGGCTGCAGTAATTAACAATTAATTAATTGATTAATCTTTGAAAAATTAATCAATTAAAAATTTTTAGATTAATAAAAATTCAATTAAAATTTTGGACATTTTAGTAGCATAAAATAACTAATGATCAAGTAACTTGTAATCTAATTTTATGTTGCATAGGATATAAATTTTAAATTCTCTAGTGTTAGTAGGTTAGTTTAACAGTATGCACTTATACTTTTTCGATCTGTTGCTTTAGTTTACAAAAAATGACAATTCTGCCGCATTCAGTTTTGTAACGCACGACGCCGCTGAATGTAATAATTGATTGTGTGACGTTTACATTAATTTTGATAATGTAAATTTGTTTGCAGCATATTTAGAAAAATGCAGTATATACTAAACCCGCGACAGGTGTACAACTTGTGCAAAGAAGGTCCGATGCCAGGGTAACTGAATACGTTTTTTGTAACACACAGTTTGTGCTACAGTAGTTTATAGAAAATTTTGAAAACGACCGCAGAAAGTTGCAATTAAGTTGCATAAAGGCATTAGATCTATATCAAAATTGTTCTAGTTTCGCTTTAAAATTTTTACCTTATGAATTTTATTAGCACTTTTTTGTATTTTCTGTGTTTATTTGCGGTTGGGTACTCGTTAGTGGAAACTTTGTTTGCCGTGTGGTGCTTTTTGACACATTCATGCTGTATGTTTTATTCCTCTGTTATGCTGTGATTTTTTGATTGATTTTAACTGCACGACGCTAGGTGGCGTCTGTAGGTGTAGCTTTTACACAATGTGTTATCTATCGTATGTTTGTAGACTGCAGTTCTATAAAGACATTGCCGAGTTTCGAGTGTTGTGCTGCGGCGGAGATGGCACCGTCGGCTGGCTGCTTGATGCTATGGGTTCGTTTTTTTATCATTCTCATCCAGGCGCTTAGTCTACGGGTTACATCTTTTTTTGTTCTAGCTGCAGTGTGGCTATGTTTAACGTGCATTCAACATAAATTCTGGTCTTCAGTAACGAAAACAAGATATGGATTAAGACTTATACGGTTAATAATAATCAGAAGACTAAATGACCTGTACTTGGTAAAAAAAGCAAAATGCAAATAAACACAGAATAGCAGCGACATTTTAACACGTAAAATGTTGTACGTATAATACCAAGAACAAAGGTAATTTGGTAAGGGTGGAACTGCTGATCAATTTTGCTATCTGGTAAATCATAAATCATTTCTTTGTAAAGCAACTAAATGTTCTGTCTGTGAGTGTTCGACCCCAATCTTTCTTTCTGCTGGAGCTTCGGGGACCACCATGTAACACAGTGTGTCATTGGACTCCATTCTGCTGAATGGCATCGAATTTCGTCAAACGGTTTAAGCAGGAGGCGCGAATGTGTCTGACAGACGACAGACAGACCACGCTACGAAGAGATGTGTAGGGGTAGGCGGAATCTCTTGCGCTGCAAAACCCGAGTCCGTCTAAAAACGTTAGATTGCAATACTTCGCAGCGTGAGCATGGTCTGCATGGGCTGACTCGAGGAAATCTAGATGTATATGTAGATCTAGAAGTACTTGTCTGACTTGTGCGTGTAGATAAGATGACGTTCATCGAGCGACCGCCGGTTGCTGTTCTGCCACTCGGTACTGGCAACGACCTGGCACGATGTCTCAGATGGGGTGGAGGTTAGTTTCTCTACAGTCGACTATCTGTTCATCTATACACTGCAATACGCAATCATTTTACTTGTGTATAGCGCTTGGGCATAAGTTTTCAATGGCTGCAGATAGGAGTTAGTGAAGAGAAAACAGGAATTATTTTGTATAGCGCCAATTGTTAATTAGCTCTATTGCGATTCAGGCTTTTGTCACCTTTGCAGTTTTTCTCTGAGGAGTATTTTTATTTATTTGTTTCAACAACAGAAAACCTTAAAATGCTATACATATGAATATAAAACCGTACTAAAGCGTTGTGTTTTTTGGATCAGAAAAGCCAATTTAACACTTAGAGTAATGATTTAAAACACACGAACAGCAGCGCGCGCAGAAATACTGATTGCTACACACAGCACATAAAAATACCAGACGAGTCTGTTCTTTTAATTAATGATCTAAATTTAGCTACCCAGCTGCAATCATCTCTGGCGATGTTATTCCGTGGCTTAACAACATGCTGGGTAAAAAGTATTTGTCGTGATTAATGCGACTATAATTGTGGCAAAGCAGAGGACTTATGAGTTTAAATTTTCAATAAACGAGCTTGTAGTAGAGCACTTGTAGCGGTTGTGTTTTACTTTTACAGCGACTGTGACCATAGTGATGATGAATTAACGATGACAACGACAGTACTTTTCATAGTGTGACATTTTTTACGCTCATGTTTATTGTCTAATTGTATTGATGTTTTATTTGCTTGAATTAATGACGTTCTAATTGCACCAGTGCATCGAAAACAAAAGTCTTCAGCTGCTTAAAGACTTGTGCTAATAAAAATGTTCAGGAGAATACAGGCCACGTTTTGCAGCGTCGACTTGCAGAATATTGTTAGCAGAGATGACGCGAGACGATGGAAAAGTGATTGATTGGTTGCGGTTTAGCCTGTATAGCATGCTCATTAGTCAAATCTGTCTGTAGTTTGCCGCTTCTGTCACGCCAAACTTTGATGACTGAACATAGTGCAAGTAAACGTTTTTTCCGCTGTGATTACTCGTATAATGCTGTTAGTAAAATAATCTAGCTGATTTTACATTTAGATTTACTTACTTTTACGTATATTGTCCTATATTATACAGCCTTGGTACGCAGAATATTATGATGACAATGGTCCTTGCGGTTTTTCGCGTCTTAGCCATCGCAATTCTGTTCGTCCGTCCGTCCGTCTGACTGTCTGTCACACGGGTGGATCAGTCACAAAACGGTGCTAGCTAGGATCTCCAGCTTTTCACCATCGGCTGCCTGGAAGACTTTAGTTTCACGATCCGTAAAGCTTTTCTATCAATTCGAAAGAGGTCACCCCGAGCGAGGACGCTAAATGAGAGGGGGTAAGAAAAATTTGCGATTTTCAGCCAATACGGCCGAGCGAGAGCGGTCGTTCCGTCTGGCGCTTTCTGGCGAATGTAAAAGAAACATGGTTGCTAGGTTCGCACCGGGCTTTCAATAATGCACCGCTGTTGTGCGTTCCCCTTTGCGTTAGCTGGGCTTTTCTTCTTCACATAGGACACGTAAAATCCATAATGTAACGTAATGTAATAGAGAAATATTTCACTAATATAAAAGAAACTGTATCCACATTTTAACATTTAGTTTTTTACTAACATTGATTATGCAGCCATCCTCATAGGCCGCATTTCAGGTCTCGCCCGTCTGTGCGTTTGTCTATCTGTCTGTTTAGTACTTCGGCTTCTAACTCGGACACAAAATTGTGCAGAAAAACCGAAATTGGCGTAAACGTTTCCCTCAGCAATGTGCCATTTTTCGGTTTAAAAGGTCGAGGATGAAGGTTACTGTACGCCAAAACCTCTAATAATGGCGCATGTCTCACGTAAACACGATTTGCAAGCGGTGTAGAAGTGTACTGTCAGTTCACAGTAAGTCAGTGCTGAATGCGCTTAGACAGACGGATGACCGCGTCTTATGGCGGCACTGGGCCAACGTTTTCGCTCGTATATCGTTGTCTCTAGTAGTGGCTACGGAGTTAAAGTTGCGGTCAACTGGTGTGTGGCCAGGCTACGAGGGCGAACAGCTGGGTAAGATAATCAACCGCGTGTCTCGTAGCACGGTCGTCATGTTGGACCGCTGGCACATCGAGTTCAGTGCCGCCACTTCTACCCCACCACCGCCACAGCAGCCCGTCACCGCCCCACAAAGCGTTACCAATGGCGACGAGCACGCCGGCGACTCACCGCCAGTGCCTGCGGCCGACGGCGACACAGACGATGCTGTCACTGCCGCCAACAGGAACGATAACTGGAACGAAAAAGGCGACGCGATACCGTGCAACATCATCAACAACTACTTCTCGATCGGCGTCGACGCTTCGATCGCCCGCCGCTTTCACGTCATGCGCGAGAAACACCCGGAGAAGTTCAACAGTCGGTCGGTCGTCGTGTCATGCTGTTTTTTTGTCAGTTCAGTTTATTATCGCGCGCTTCGTTATTTTGACAGTTCTTTGGCGCTCTAGTCAGTCGACTCGAAGTTAATCGACTCGAACCATATCGAATGCGATTTGTCTTTAGTCGGATCGCCCACCTTTGCAGGAAGGTTATCCGGCTTTAAAACTTACATGCAGCAATTAAAACCCTTAAAGATTTTTCCTTGGGGACCTAGCCTGGCTTGGCGCAACTGAAAAAAAGTTGGAGGCTAGATTAAAACCACAAACAGTAGTAGGATAGTATCATTGTCTTAATCGTTTTATTTGTAGGCCTACAATAGTTGAATTGTTGATTTGCTGCTTGTAAAGGTGAACGTCGTCGAATGTAATACTGCACGGCAGTAAGAATCGTTTATCTTTCAGAAATGCTAACACTAGTCTTGCATCGCTGCAATAATACTGTTCGAGTAGAAAAATTTGTGATGGTTTTGTGGCTGTAGTATAAAGAACAAACTTTGGTACTTTGAATGCGGTACGTCGGAGACGTTCAAGTCAACCTGCAAGAATCTGCACGAGACTATCGACATCATGGTTCGTATGCGTTGTTCATCGTGAATTTGTCGATTGTAGGCTTTGTGTTTGATACAGCTTACTAGCTTACGTCGTAACGGTAGAAGTTATGTGGGAGCACTTTTGTCTGCAGTGCGCGCAGGAACTCAGTAGCATAGCCAGAGAGGGAAGCGTTCAAGGCGGACCGCGGGGTGTAACACACCTGTAGGTCTTTTTAGCGTGGAAAATGCGAAAAGTAATGCCTTAGGCCTAGTACAAAATTTCTCTCGTACACAGTTATGTCATCGCAATATTTGTCCCTAGCGGATGTCATCGTTCAACTTTTAAATTAGTGGCAGTGGTCGCTTTTACGGGACGTAGCTTGAATTGCATAGTGTTAAAGTCTTAACGTAGCGTGGTCCGTCTGTCTGTGCATCCGTCAGCAAAGTGTGTTGTGCAAAAATGGTTAGAGAGATCAAGGACTTCAGGGACCCTACTAACAACTTTTGAAGGATGCGCTGAAATTGATCATTGATGTCTGTTGTCTCTGGAGGAAGATAGGAACCGCCTATCCTTTTGTAAGACAAAATTCTGGCTGCAGGAACTGTTGTTACTGCTGCGACTGTGCAGTGCGACGGCTGCGCGCTGGATCTGAGCAGCGGACCGTCACTGGAAGGCATCGCTCTCCTCAACATTCCCAGCATCTACGGCGGCTCGAACCTATGGGGCGAGGGGGGTGCGACTAGGCGCAGTCGTGGGGGCTCGTCCAAGTCGGGCAAGGACAACAGCAGCGGCAGCGGCAGTGGAAGTGGAGGGGGTGGTGGACGCAAACTGGACGCGCGTGATCGCGATCACTCGTCTAACAGCGTGTCGTCCTACGCCGCCGATCTGTCCAGTGTTATACAGGGTCAGTGCGTTGTGCCTGCCTGCACTGATGCCAACAATAATATTCCAACACAGTCCATAAATTAAAATTTTAGAACATACATTGCTGTTGCTGCCAAGCTGGTGCCGGAACGGTACTTTTCTACTTGATCATATTAAGAGTAGATTGCGTGTATCGGCGCAAACATTTGGGCCATTAGGGCATTTAGCGTCAGTGGTTTCTGTAAATCTGGTGAATTATGTATTTTAAGGTGCCCTGGTGCCTGGCCATTGTAGAAAACGTTGGCAACCATTTGATGTCAGAGCACTCTGTCGTCTGGAGCCCTGATGAGCTTACGTTATTTTTTTTATAATACACACAAACTGTCCAGATACTTTAATCTCTGACGTTTCTTCGCTGTCCTTTCTTCTGTCCTTCTGGGCATTGCCAGATTCTCGAGTTCATACATTCACACGGTCAGTTACGCTTTGGACTCACTCGCGATTTTTGCTACCAAATCTGTGTTGACAGTACAGTTGGGATAAGTCGCTCCACATACACCTATATCATAGACCTCTTTATTTATGCGGACGTCCACTCTAACTATGATCATCCTTAACCTTGACTTTTGACCTTTGATCTTATGAGCTGAAAATTGACACTCCGCTTGCCTTGGGAAACGTTTGCACCAATTCAGTTTTTTCTGTGCATTTTTGTTTTTGAGTTAGGACCCTATTTGGGACAAATGGACAGACAGACGGTCGGACAGTCAAGACTTATAATGCAACCTATCAAGACGTTTGCATAATAAACATTGTCTTATCAAACTGACAAACGTCAATGCAATTTGGTTTTTGACAGCATTAGTTATTGTAGTTTCAGTAGGCTACTATATGCTAATAACTGACGCTGCTTTTACTGTCTGCAGACGTTGGTGACGGGCAGATAGAGGTGGTCGGACTCGAGAATTCGATACACGTGGCCCAAATCACTGCCGGAATGCAGTCCGGCCGCCGTCTGGCACAGTGCTCCAACGTCGTCATCAGGTTGCACCTACACTCTACCATTCAGACTTGTCGTTGACTTGTTCGACACCAAGTCGTGCAACAAACTGCACTTTCAAATTTCTTGTAGACTCGTGGTTCGGTAGAACTTGTTGGGATTTGTTGTGCACCTTGTTTAAGAGCGCTGTACAACAGATCTACGACAAGGCGAACCAATTGAAGATTGGACTTTCTACAGCACTCTGTGATCATACACCCGAAGCCGCTTTTAAACTGAGACAGATTTAGACAGTATAACACGGATGCTACCGTTTTAATAAGCACGTAAGTTTTTGCATCAAGTGACAATTATATATGATCATCGTTATCATCATCATCGTCATCACGGGGATGCTTCGGATGGAGCATAGAGCAAGTCCGTCTAATCGATCGACTGACTGAATGCGTTTGATTTGTAACTGTCATGAAACTTGCATTGGATTGTGGTTTGTCAGAACTCGTCAGAGGTTTCCGATGCAGATCGACGGTGAACCGTGGATGCAGCCGCCATGCACAGTAAGTGCGTCTTGTTGCAATTTGCTACTGTAGGCTACGTCTTGTCTCTCTAGCGTTGAAGCTGCAATGGCATGACGATTTTCACGGATTCACATAAGCCTAGTTTAGCCTGTGCTTATAATATTTATATTTGTTTAGCTACAGATCTTGTACTATGGGAATGTTACTGTTTACTGTGTGCATGCTCAGTAGATGTTAGTCGTAACTGTGAACAAGTAACCAAAGTAATTTGGTATTAAGCGAAATTGTTTTATATTTGTTAGGTGGGATCAACAATTTGCAATTGCATGTTTTGGCTGTGCAGTTTGATCCCCCAAATGTACTCTTTTTTGAGGGAGTGGGTATTTCCAGCTAACACAATGTGTCATTAGATATCACATGTGTATCTGCCAAATTGCATCTAAATTCGTCAAACGGTTTAAGCAAGACGCACATATGTGTCAGACGACAGACCATGTTATGGATAAATATGTAAGCCTAGCAATAGGCGGAATTGCTTGTGCTACAGCGATTCCGCTCGATAACGAAATAATAAATTTTAAGATGACAGTTAACAGATATCTACGAGTTTTGTGATTAAATGTTGTCATGACATATGCACAATAGATATCGATAACGCACAAGAACCAGGTTCCGATGCTGATGGCGCCAGCACTAACGAAGAAAACTTCGCTGTTCAGCTTCTTCCGACGATAACACTATTCACTATAAGCGTAATCCGTCTCTGCGACTGCGTTCGGTAAATTGTCACTTTTTACGCGCGATAGCAGAATGCTTCGAGCGTCTTAGCCATGGCCTGGGCGTCTGTCCGTCCGTCCGTCTATCTGTCTGTCACACTGCTGTACTGACAGTATTGTGTCAAAACGGTACAAGCTAGGATCACAAAATCTTCACCAGGGTCTGCCTCCAAGTCTGTAGTTTTTTGTGACAAAATTTCGTGCCCCTGGGTGAGGGGTTCCCCTCGAACGAGGGCGTCAAAGAGGTGTACCCTTTTCCCTAAAAAGATGTTATTTTGCCGTTATTGGCTCGTATAGTGTGAAAACAGTTGCAGACAGGTACAAACATGCGCTTATCATAACAAGCACTGGTGACAGGCTTATTAGATTTATTAACATTGATGACCTTAAACGATCTTGAACCTTCAAAAAAATGGGTTTTTAGTGAATTTTTTCACAATTTTTGGATGCAGCGCACGTTTCAACACTGAATTGCGACGAAATGGCTGGAGATAAACCAAGACAACCTGCATATGAAATTTTTAGCATTAAACGTAGATTTTAGCAGTCTACGTCCTGATTTCCTATGTTCAAGGAGGCCGGCGCAGGCGGGCCTCAAAGACGGCTACCGCCTTAAAAAGTGGTTATTTTACCGCAATTATTTCGTGTAGCGTGAAAACGGTTGCAGATAGGCACAGATATGCTGCTTATCATAACAAGCAATAGTGACAAGCTTTTCATTGGTGTCGACGTCCATGACTTTGAATGAGATTGGCCCCCAAAAGGGGTTTTTAGTAAAATTTTTTGCAATTTCCGGCTGTGACATACATTTTAAGAGTGAATTGTGCCGAAATGGCTGGAGATGGACCTCGACAACCTGCGTATGACATTTTTAGCATAGAACGTACATTTTTAAGAATATAAGTTTCGATCTCTTAAATTCAAGGAATCTTCCGTATGGTGGCTTCAAATTTAAATACTCTTTCAAGATGCATTAAGAATTAAGATCTTATTGCTGTAGGCCTACACTGATTGCCAAAGTGACAGAACCGCTGATATCGCGCGTCAAGTGAGCTTTGCTCAAATTACTTTTGTTTTTTGCTTTGCCACAAAGCCAATGCTCGCGTATTATATTTGTTCACTTTTTAAAAAGATTCAGTTAATTTTTTTGTTAAATTTTAATTTTTAGCTTCAAGGAATAACTTAGAATTGTTGACTTTTCCCTATAAGCTGTTGCTTCAGTTTTGTATTTTACATATGACTTCAAATCTTATGCATGTTTTAATACCAATATATAGGCTATCTGTTTAATTCGTTTAATTTCGCCTGCTTGGCTAAAAGTAAAAATTTTAATAATGTCAAAACGGGCGCAAAACGGTTTTTGACACATAACTAGGTTACTCAGTGAAGTTTATAGTCATCGTCCTGTCTCATAGTGATAGTCGAGTTTCTTGTGTTGTACAGATTGGCCATTATGCCATTTTTTGATTGTGTACGTACAATAACTAGGCAGGATGCTTTTCTTCGTTGTTCTCTGATTTCCACGCTTCAGTTTTTATCGTCACGTTGTTTTAGTTTTTTTGAAATAGATGTAGCAAGTAGGCCTAAAACTACACCGCAGATCAAGACTACTGACTTGAATCAGCCTCGACTGTTCTTTGACTAATTATGGCATGCATGCCACCGAGCATTACGTCTACTCTTTCGTTGCAGTATAACAGGCTCAAGCTACTTAAAAGGCATCGCTTTTTTACGCGCAAAAGCAGCTACTGCTTTCAGCGCATATTAGCCGTTGCAATTCTCTCTGTCCGTCTGTCCGTCACGAGTGGATCAGTCAAAAACGGTGCATGATAGGATCACCAAATCTTCACCATCGGCTGCCTGGAAGACTAGTTTCAGGAACCATAAAGTTTTTCTATAAATTCGAAAGGGGTCACCCCGAACGACGACGCTAAATGAGAGGGGGTGGGCAAAATTTGCGATTTTTGGCCAATAAGTCGCTGTATCTCAGTAACGGTGCGAGATAGGGCCTAGGTTACTATTAATCACTAATAGGAAGTTGTACACTG
>Ga0056128_1004133_pt1 | contig 18080 bp, 14 predicted proteins | sample WorMetLIZISLAND2_FD_71113 | JGI IMG/M metagenome (GOLD analysis project Ga0056128, IMG submission 71113) | Marine gutless worms symbiont microbial communities from Max Planck institute for Marine Microbiology, Germany - Olavius geniculatus... ... | reverse complement strand
ACTTTTGGCATATTACGTGCCTTTCCATCAATAAACATCGCTAAGTTATAAAAGCTCAAATATCCATGTTAAATCCATATGTTACAGTCAAATTTGGCAGAATTTCGGAGATGATGAATATTTATGCAAATCAGGCAAAGAATATTTAAATACTTTAGTGTGCAAATTTGTCATTTATTCTTTACAACATTCTGAAACTTTTGACGTATCACACGTCTTTCTACCACTAAACATCGCTGAGTTATCAACGCTCAAACAGGTCCGGTTTTTTTGGCCCACCCTGTATATATACATGTCTGCAGTTAGTTTCACTGTGTTGTTGATTTGTAGGAGCCTGCTGCAGACAAGAAGGCAAAGAATGGTGTGTTGTCAGTGAAGAAGGAGGAGCCTAGTGAAGCTAGTGCTCATAGTGATGCGGATGCTGACATTGATGATGATGATGATGATGATGATGACGATGAAGTTTCAATGCATGACATTCTTCGAAGTCGGTCATTTACTCACTGTCTTCAGTGTACAATTGTTATCTTTGCCATGCTAGCTGTTTTGATGTGAGGACTAGCTTTTGGTCTTATTTGTCGTTTGTATGGCTTGTAGTTTGTGGTTCTGTTAGTTGTTTGTGTACTTTTTGTGCTGTAGTTTTTATCCCTTTTTTATATTTTGTGCATATGTTTGTTAATGTGTATATTGTTTTTTGTGCTGCCTGCTGGCATTCTGAGGGATTCAGTGACAGCTGTTGTTTTCGTTATATCGTAAACATGCAGTTTTTAATTATGTAGACAATCTATTTTTTACATTTTTCATGTGAACACAGGGTGTTGGCTGTTGCTAAAATGTTTTCCTCATATATTTTTATAATTCTGTTCAACATTTTTGCTTCTGCATTGTTACCAGAAGTGTCAATTGATTCTCTTTTGAAATTGGCAGTCAACAATGTTTGATCAACTCATTCTCATTCTCACTGTGTTAAATTTCTCAGTTACGGCTGTTATACATGAATTGTACTTGAGTTATTGTCTTGATGATGGTTGAAAGGTGCAGTTATTATTACTGGATGCTTATAATGTCTTTTGTGTCCATTCGTATCTTTTAAAATGCTATTGTTTTTTATGTCTTTACAAAAAAGATTTTAACTTCTGGCTGGCTCTGCAGTCTGCAGCATACTACAGTTAGTATTCATATCTCTGTACATGCTAATTCTGTTATCGGCATTCTGAGTGGTATAGCAGTGATGTTGTGCGCATTGATAAGTTGACGTGTTCACAGATTACCATGAAGAGACAACTCATCTTGTCTCTGATACAGCCCCCTGTCCTCCAGTAGACAGCATTATGGCATTGATGACTGTCTGGAGGATAACAGGGAAGATTATTAGAACTGCTATTATCGTTACATATGCACAGTTATAATTGGCAATTCTTAAAATCTTATGTTTAGGTCATTTTTTGTGTTTTGTGTTTCACAGAGGTTAAACCTTCTGTATAGGTTAAACTTTTTGTTTCGTTATTATGTGTATGGGCAATTTTGCCTGCAAAGGCCATCCCCGAAATGACCTATACTGTGTCTGGCGGGACGTAAAACCCTACTCACTCACTCACTCACTCATTGTCTCTGATACAGGTGATAGGTACCATGTGCATTTGGTGTTAAGAAGTTTTGTGTACGGTATTTAGGTGGGCAGATTCCAGATGCATCGTTAATCCACCTTGCTCGCATGAAGCGTCAGTTGGCGAGGGAACGTGGAGAGGAGTTTATTCCACTTGACAGCACTGCAACTGCAGCTCACGACAAGAAATCTTCAAGGCTCATCAGGTAATGGTATTGTTTAAATTGTGATTGCATTTACAGAGTCATACTTTTCTCGGGTTTATTGAAACTTGTGCTCAACATTTGCTGCAGTTTTGGAATTATCTTTTTCTGTGAAGTGACTGGTCTAAGAGTAAAACCAAAGCTTTACCCAGTTTAAATTGGCTACAAAGCCGAGACAGTCTTAAAGAAGCAAAGCTACTGTTCATCTCATCTTTCAGTATCCATACTATGTCTCGTTATAAACATACCACTTCCTCTTAATTGTTGAATTACAATAACTTTTCATACACATTGATTATTCAGTCTAAAAGTGTTGCAAGATATGAGATGGTATTAATTTCCTAAAGTCTTAAATGGGAAATATGTTGACACTTAAAAATCATGAAAATAGCCCAAATCTGTGCCACTTTTGTTCCAAATTGCTAAAAACAAGTTGGTTTTGTATGGTATGGTATACTACTTCCTGAATCTGTGAGAGTAAATGATATGGCCAAGACAGTTGTGATGTACAGAGGTGTTGTTTGTGTGCTGCTGTAGGGATGATGATAATGATAAATCTGACAACAGTGATGATGACGATACGTTCGCACTGACAAGTCGACAGAAAGAGATGGAGCGACGCAAGATGCAAGAAACTATTCTAGCCGCTGCCGAAGGTCGATCTCTTGCTAGTTCTTTGGAACATATTTTATTTCTTTTATTTTGAATTTCCATATTTTCTAAAACGTGTTAGTTTCGGAGACAGCCTAATAAAATTCCACTCAAACAGTGTGTGTGCTGTTTTCTCTATCTAGTAAGGTGGCTGTGGGTCAACATATGCAACCACCACTTCACATCTGGTCTCTTGATCTTGCAGCATTTCTATTAGCTTGTTTATCCTCCAGCTGCAAGCAAAAAAGTTTAAAAGAATTACATTTTGTTATGAACACCGGACGTATAAAATATAATGCTGTGTATCCTGCTATTATTGGTGTCTCGAGTTATTTTAATGTCAACAGATTAATGTTGGGTCCTGTTATGATATTATAGACTGTCTGTCTTAAGCAGTCATGCTTAAAGTTCAAGATTGTCTCTGTGAGACGGACAGTATTTATTGTTGCACGTTGTGTACAGAGAGTCACAGTGAAGCCAGCGATCAGGAGCTGGAGTGGGAGGAACAGCAGATCAGGAAAGGAGTCAGCATCCCTGCCCAACCGGTCAGTACAGGGTGGGGGGCCAAAAAAATTTGGACCTGTTTGAGCATTATAACTCAGCAATGGTTAGTGTTAGAAAGACGTGTGATACGTCAAAAGTTGCAGAATGCTGTAAGGAATAAACGACAAATTTGGATAGTGAAGCATTTAAGTATTCTTTGCTTACTTTGCATAAATATTCTCACCCTCGAAATTCTGCCAAATTTGACTCGTAACACATGGATTTTAAATGGATATTTGAGCTTTTATAACTTAGCAATGTTTACTGATGGAAAGGCGCGTAATATGTCAAAAGTTTCGAAATTGTGTACATAGGAAGTGTAAACTTGCGTGTCTGTGCATTTAAATATTCTTTGCCTGATTTACACAAATCTGCCAACCCCTAGAATCATGCTCAATTGGCAGTAACGCATGATTTTCATTCAGCATACAGTGAAATATCAACAATCATTAACACACACGTTGAGTTTAGATGAAATTCGACATAGGCAGTTGCCCAGCTTTTGCATTCATAACCGTCATCTGTTTTTTTAAACAGCTGATCGATCGCTGGAGTCAATGTGTTCAGTATCAGCTGAGCCCAGCATTCAATTAGCACACGTTTTAGCTGGTCAGTTATTGAAATTTTGTGGCCATGCTATCTGTTACAATGCTCCACACTGAATAATTCACAGAATTTAAATCTGGACTTTTTGGCAGCGAGTTTTTGAGTTCAATGAACTCGGGCACATGGAGTGCAGGCAAATGCCTAATTTCAGGGGTAATGAAAGTTTATGCAAATTAGGCACAGAATATTTAAGTGATCTGCTATGCAAGTTTGGCCCTTTTTGTCTACAACATTCGAAAACTTTTGACATATCACACGCCTTTCTACGGCTAACCATCGCTGAGTTATCAACGCTCAAACAGGTTCGGTTTTTTGGCCCACCCTGTAGTACACTGCTCAGCAGGGCTGGAAAACTAGCTTTTTTAGAGAATCATTTTTAAGCTTTTAGCTTTTAATGTGCATAGAAGCTCGAATGCAAAATTCCAGGAAGAGCATCCAGATTCATTTTGTCACATTTTAGCTGACCATATTAACAGTCATGCTTACATGATACAAGTTTGTGTTTGTCTGGTGTATGTCAGTAGCCTATGTATTGTGGCTATATGGTACATCTTATCTAACAAAGCGAATGGGGTTGCCTTAATGCCACTCTATGGTACCAGTCCAGTACCACTACAACTTTTCTCCTTTCTGCCAAATGGGGTACTGACTGCACCGCCAAATACTTGCATTGCGAATTGTGTCAAAATTGCTTCAGTTAGCAGCATTGTTACTATTGACAGCCTATATGAGCTTACCAATGCTCTGTCGAATAGTATTATTGCTGACACCTGTTTTCCCAAAATATGAGTTGTGACCTCCAAAATTTTCATTGCAAGCATTTGCGGGTGGAAATTTATATTATTATCGCAACTTACGTAAGTAAGTAAGAAACGATGTTTACATTTGCTGGTGTTCAGACGTGGTCGACTAACTTAGCAACAGCTGGGCTTTTTGTTCGTATGGTGGAAGATGTGACACCAAAGCTTATAAAACACAGTTGAGATATAATGAACTTTTATTTGTATTATAAATTGCACAATAAGTAACAATCAATTTTTCAGTTTTGCTGGTCAGTGTCTAGCCATAATACTTTCTAACTAACCATTTGGAACACTTTTTTCTATATATATGTTAAATGTTACACAAAATTTGTGTCTGTTGTCTAGTTCACATATTATTGCGTTGATAAAGAAGTAGTAAGGTGAATGGTTGGATGATGGGAAGTGCTGGAGTAATATTTTATATTACCATGTCAGACAGTGTTATTGTTGTTAGCCTTTGTGTGCCTGTGACATACCTAGCAATATAAAATAAACCAGGTTCTGTAGAACTAGTGATAAATCAACCATCTGAGTGGCTGTGGCTGATATTATCAGTTCTTCTGTTGTTGTGAGTTGTTTGCTATCATTGTGTTGTGAAACTGTTTACATACTGTCTCTGCCAGGCTGCTACACCTGGTGACGGCTATGGTGACTACCAGTCATTTGGCTACGCTGGGACAGGAGGCTATACGAATGCTGCTACCATGTTGAGTAACATAGCAGCTAACGTGGCTGGCATTCGTACAGCAGGAACGTCAGAGCCGACACGTGAATTACCCGCCTTGACTGTCGACTCCGTCAAGAAACGACTTAATGACCAGTCAGACACCGATTCTTTTTGTTCTCATAAATATCACATGCATTGTACACAGATATCATATAGTAGCTAAGAGCTCAGTTGTGGCTATCGTTGAAGTTACTGGGATGAAGGGGAAGGGACTTGTTAGATGCAGTGCTACCACTTCGAAGTGTAGATGGATTGTGTTTAGAAAATAAATCTAGTCTCTTTTACTTTTATATCTCCCTGGAAAATGTTTGAATTTGTGCAAAAGCTTCAGGGAATGGTAAGATGCATTGAGTATTTCGTTGACATTAACGTTATTATCATTCATTGCTTGTTGCAACCGGCTGTCGGAGTTAGTGTTGTTGTACTGACTGTTCTGCTCTGCAGGCTGTCGGAGATGGTGTCTATGCATCGAGTGCACACCCATGAGCGTGATGACATGTGTTCCCGGGCCGAGATGACGACTGAGTCGATCACAGAGCACACCTCTCGCACGTCCACACTGGAGGAACTATATCAGTTCTTCCAGGAGACGAGGGGGTACGTTCGCGACTTGGTTGAGTGTTTGAATGAGAAGGTAGGTTCGCGCTGATTTCTGTTCTCATGTCTGTCTCTTCCTTTTGTTTTTATTGCACTTTTTCTTATCACATTTATTTATTTTTGTTTTTGCATAATGTTTCAGACCAGTTATTACAATTTTGATTGTCATCGTAGCTCACAAATTTTGCTGGCTTTCTATTAGGAAATAAATTTGGGTAGCATCGGGCAACAGTTAACCACGTGATAAGTTACAATAATTAACAACTTCATTCATTAAATTTTCATTTAGGTCGCATAATTAAAAAAGCGCTATAAGCTGGATAGATTAAGCCATTTTTTAAATGAGACTGAAACTTTTGTTCACCTGCGCTGTCGTCACACCATGCAGTGTTGTTAGTGAGTATGACAATATGGTGACTATTGGTCATTGATATATCAGCTTACTTTTGGCAGAGCTACTGCTTGTGGATGTGATTTTGTATCATACAGCATTACGGAGAAGGATTTGACAACTTACTTTCTAATTCTCATGTGTGTTGCTGTATGTTTATAGAACTGTACACTGTACAGAGTATTATTTTAATTGACAGTTGTATCATTTCGACCATTGATGGCTGCATTTTTTTGCCTGTTGTTTTTGTTTTGATGTGTAATATAGCTGTATGAATGTAATTAGCGAAGCTTGAATTGCACTTACTTGACAATATGACAGTGTACTCCACTGCTCCCATATACAGACAGAGAGAGCTTTGAAAGATTGTATTCTGCAGTGCATTTTTTCACAAGTTGATTCATAATTTTTGCTAATGATTGTTTGCTTTATTTGTCTCTGTGGCTCATTTTGATAAAGGACACTTTGCATAATGCATATTGACAGTTTTGATACTGATGCTGATGTTAATGTGAGTTTATCATACTCTAGCGTATAAGTGTATATTGTATACGTAAACAAGTCGGTTGGTAATTTGTGTAGCATATCGGCTATTAATAACAGAGAACATGCTCAGTGTATGAGTACAGTGAGATGTGATGCTGTGTGTTTTTCTGGCTGCTAACAGTTGTTGTTGTTGATGGCTGGTTTCAGATGACGTCGATCAATTTTTTGGATCGCTGTATGATGAAGTTGTACAAGGAACGGGCTGACAGACTGCTGAAGAGACGCCAGGAGGATGTTAAGGACCAGTCACTTGAATACATGCCCTGTCAGTATACGGCTTTCATTCATCAGTGCTTTGTATTATGATACACTTCATTCTTTATGTGTAGTACTGAGTCTGTTTAGTATGTGAGCAGGTTGGTGTTTTATTATAAAACTAGAAAAGCTCTCGGAGAGCGCAGACCTCCAACAAGCATATTGATTCGACACAACGTTGTAGTCCCATTCAAAGCAATGTTAACGCAGATCACCAGATCACTCCCAAAATTGAATCACTTGCAGTTTTTGCCATTTCCGACATTCCCTTAAAATTTCAGAAAGATCCTTTCACAACTTTTTGAGTTATCTTGCTAACACACAGACAGACAAACAAACTCTGGCAAAAACGTATTCTCTTGGCGGAGGTAATAAGTGAGTATGCTTAAAACTATCACTGTCAAATGTAAAGTCACAGTGTGCTACAGCTTCATTCGAACAGAATCATCTTCTGTAATCATTTAAACTTTTCCAAACTTCTCTTATGTTGTTTTGCTTAATGTTTGAATACAGAATTTGCCCGTCATGCCCTAAAACATTATTGGAGTGGCAGCTAAGCAAAATTTATGCGTCATAAAATGTTGTGCATGCACATGTGTTATGTTTATCATAACCTGATATTCCTGATGCGGAATTGTTCTTTTTGAGGTCAAACATTTGGGACATCATCTATATGGTGTGAAATGGGTACAGTCTGAACTGGACCAATATCATCACGTGCTAAGCTGATGTCTTGTTATGTGCAGGCAAAGCAGCTGGTGTGGGTTCCGAGGTTAACAACATTGAAGACGACATGAAAAGAAGACGTGCCGACAGAGGAGGAAGGCGGTAAATGTTGCTCAGTCAATATTATACAAGTAGTGACTGGCGTTGAGGTCATTATTGCCTCAAGATCAAAGATCAAGGGCAACATTTTACAAATTGATGGAATAAAATTTTCAGTGATGATCGATACGCCAATCACTATGTGATATGTTATACCTCAAAACCACAAACAATTCTACATACAAGTCAACAAGTAGACAGCTGTGACGACTGTTGCCTGGTCAGCACGAGGACAACATTGTGCGGGTGACAGTGCATATTTGTTAATGAGATGTAACTTGGACCAATCATGTGCAAGTATTTTGCATTGATCTTTTAGCAATACAAAATCTTACTGTTTTTTATCCAAGGGACAAGCTTATAGTTTGTGCTGAGCCCACTGTATTGGGTGCAGTGCATATCCCTGATATATGCCAGTCGTCTAAAACAGTTTCTTAGAAGCCTTGGTTATGATGCATTGATTTCAAGCTGGCTTACATGCTCCTTAATTAAAAGTGCTTTTAATTAAAAGAAAACATTCAGTAGATTTCCAGCGGTGGTTCACTCTTTCCAAGCGTTGCTGTTCTGAAGGTCATTTATTCAGAGATTTGTCGTAGATGTTAGGGATAGATTTGGGTTAGTGTACTGCATGGCACTAGTGTCAGAGAGTGCCTGGTGTGTTTCAGCTTCAGGCTGATTAATAATAACAGTTACAAAAATGTTGCTGAGCATAAATTAATAGGACAAGTAGCATAATTTTGCAATTATGATTGAGTTTATTATGGTAGGGTGAGGAGGGACATGCGGCCTGCAAGAAGTCCTGTGTCAGGAATTTTCGTAATTTTTTTAAAACGGTCTAGTACGTGTAAAAAATAGGCCAGTTAAATAATATATAGTATTATATATAATAATTCTTTGGCATGGTTCTGTGGTATCATATTGAACTAATTGCATGGTTGGCTGAATTCTCATTGCAGTAGATCTGAAACTTTGATTGTAGACTATTGTTTGCGTCATACATTGTATACGTATCTAAAGCTGTGCTGAAGATCTAGCAACGAAGGAAGGAACAGTGCTTGTACTTAACTGTTGAATGGTGTTAATGACTTTCAGAGCACGACGCAAACGAATGCGTGAAGCTTTTGGAGTCACGGACCACAACGATGGTTTGTCAACGGATGATGAACAAAACAACTCAGACACTACAAAGTTCAGCAGCAGTCGTGGTAATTATTCACATTTATCTATTGATTCAAACAACTTGCTAACTATAGCCAGGATTGTTAGCATACTGACCCACATGGTTAAATACCATATTTAACAGACTTGGTCAGTGTGCCAGCAGTCTTGACTATAGTTAGCAAGGCAGTTTATAAAGCCAAGCTTCCAGCTGACTTGGGTTGTATGCTCGTTCAATTGGGTTTAACCCTCGTCGACTCAGAGCACCAAAAAGTGGATGAGCTCCCATGCAACAGATCTTAGTCTGTGCATAAATTTTTTTTGTTTAGTGGCATCGAAACCACAATGTGAACTAAGTATCACCTCTCAGCTAATGAACTGCAACTTTTTAACCATACTGCAGTTTAATGTTAAAGACACTTGCTGGCATGATTAATTGATCATTGCATTATACTGTCATTTTTTTTATTCATATATGTATATTTATATATTATTGTCTCAGTTGCACTGTATCGGAAGAATCTTTTAGGTTTTTATTGACTGATTGTTAAATCAATCATCTTTTTGCATTGTGTATGTGTCTGCAATAGATGAGCTGAGTAAGAGTGTGTCTACACTGTTTGATGACGTCGTGGATGATTTCTCTCAACTGGATCTGATCCGAGGCAGGTTTGAGACGTGGAAGAGAGATTACTCTGATTCCTACAATGAGGCGTTCATTGCACTCTGCTTACCAAAGCTCTTCACACCGTTTGTCAAGCTTGAACTTGTCTGCTGGAACCCACTTGAGGTAATGATGATGATGGTGGCACAGTTTGTCAGATTCCATGAAATTTTGTGACTTAATGATCCTAAAAAGTACTAAATTCTATCAGCAGTAAATGTCAGTGTATCGCATAACAATGCTGCAAACTGCAAAGATTTGTAATGTGTAACTTGTAAGTATAGTCAAAAATGCAATAAAGCTTTTCTTTTTGTAAAAAAAAGATATGTAACAGGCAAAAAACTTGTCATATGTCTGATAGCTTTGTTAGCATCAAAAGTACATGGCAGGTAAAATTATAAGCCATCATCTGAAAGCATTGCACTGAAAAAAATTCACTGTCAATCAAGCCTAAAACTGTCATTTCAAACTTTTCTGTGGCATGCAGCAAATTTTGCTGCCGATGGCAAATTCCACAGATGTCACAGACTACTGTGAATGCTGGATATATGCTGACATTAGTGTTTAGTGGTTCGAATACCACGGATTTACTGTCATTGTTGTAATGCAGGAGAACTGTGCGGACTTTGAAAGCAGTCACTGGTTCACGTCTCTTCTGCAACATGGCGACTGCACCGGCTTCAGTGGAAACAATGAAGACGATGATCTCGACTTGAAACTTATTCCAAGCATTGTCGAAAAGGTCCTTCTAGCAAAACTCACCGGTAACGTGTAGTGTGATTTCCAGTCTCAGCTAGACAAGTAGCATCGGCAAAACCACCGACAAACATTGATTTGCAGTAAATGCTTTCAGTAAATGTCCATCTTTCAGTTGGTTCCAATATTGTGAGTTTTCGATGAAGCATTTGTTTGCACATCACAGCAGTTGAAGAGTCAGTTGTGAATGGAAAGCCCGAAGGCAGAATAATGTGTTGCTGACAGCGAGCCTTCACTGTAATTTCAGATGCAGAAAGCACAGTGACTTTTTTGCTCATTTTCAGGAATTATTTGGCTCAGCCAGCTAGCACAATGTGGTTCTGAAGCAAGTCTTTCAGAGGCTTTGTGTTTTTATATCAGTGTAATCTGTGCATTGAATGGACAGAATACAAAATATACAGTGAGTGGATACTTTTAAAGTGAATTTTGAACATGATATAGTATAAATTTTTTTCAAAATTATCTTTCTGATTCACTCGGTAATGAATTGGTTTGGGTCTGCTATAGCGAAGGGCCGCCATAGCGAAAGGCGCCATGTCCCTGCTGGACACAGCGGCTTTCGCTATGGCAACAACCGTGACTGACGACCTCTGCCGTAACTTCACAGATCGCCAGTTCACCAACTAGCTCCTCAGGTCTAAGTAGACCGTCACGGGCAGCCGTTGGCAATTTTTGTAGGCACATGCACCGCCGTCGAACTTACTACCTATATTGTACATTAATTTATGGTGTGCATTATTTTCACATCAATCTTTCAAAAATGCTAACCCTAACTCGATTGCTAACCCTAACACTAACCCTAACCCTAAACTTTAACCCTAACCTTTGTCTTTGTAAGCGAAAACCGTAATTTTAATATTAAGCACAAAATTGTACTATATTACGCGTGAAATTGTTGCCCCCTGGTGAATGTGAATGTTGCGTAATGATTCATCTGTCCATATTGTACACTAATTTATGGTGTGCATTTTTGGGCAAAATAACATGGTTACTTACCTGCAAATGTTGTAGTAATCACACCTTATTGCACATTTCATGAATGTTTGTCGTCAGAGGTTTCGTTTGAATGGAGGAAACAATTAACTTTCTGGAACAGTAAGACAGACTTTTAACAACTTCAACATAACTTCGCACATAATCAACATAAACATTGCACTGCACCGTCATGGCAGTCGTAAACTTCCGCTAATATAACGTAACTTTAAACATATTTACATAAACATATGTACGCATCAGAAGTAAACACGCGGGCATCTAAAAACCGAGAACGACCATGTTTAGATCTTCAGACTCAGCTGTAGAAGTAGGCTTAGTTTTAGGGTTAGGGTTAAAAATAGGGTCAGGGTTAGGATTAGGTTTAACCTTTAGGTATAACGGTATATAGGTATATTAGGTATAACGTAACTTTAAACATATTTACATAAACATATGTACACATCAGAAGTAAACACGCGGGCATCTAAAAACCAAGAACGACCATGTTTAGATCTTCAGACTCAGGTGTAGAAGTAGGCTTAGTTTTAGGGTTAGGGTTAAAAATAGGGTCAGGGTTAGGATTAGGTTTAGGGTTTGTATTTGCATTCAACTGCAATTAAAATTAACTAAAATCGAGTAGGATCGGTGTCACAATCGTTCTCGGTCGATAGATGCTTGAAGTAAACAGCTGTGACTTGGAGATCGCAGTGTGCTCATGTACGATTTGTTGCAAAATAGTTAGAAAAGCATGAAACGATCGTAAATATTTCTTCATTTTCGGACTTTATACATCTTTGGCAATTGATTAACGTGAGTGAAATCGGAAATTTGCGGGTAAGTAACCATGTGATTTTGCCCATTTTTGTCGCATAAATCTTTGAAAATGCTAACTCTAACCCGATCCCTAAACCCAAACCCTAAGCCTAATGTTAACCGTAACTGGAGGCGAAAACCTTAATTTTAATATTAAGCACAAAATCGTACCAAATTACGCGTGAAATTGTCGCCCCCTGGTGAATGTGAATGTAAAGCGTAATGACACGTCTGTCGATGTGAATTTTAGTCCAAACCTCGCTATGGCAGCACTTTGCTATAGCAGCCCATTACCGATAAATTTGCATTAAAGTGATAACTAACAATTTCAACAGACTTCGAATGTTTCACTGCAGGACATGTGAAGTGATAATTTCGTGAAAGTTTATTCATTTTCTGATTCAACCCATATATTCTCTTCTTCAGCTTCTGTGGCATTTTAGCCGAAGCAACCGGAGCAGGTGTATCTAATGGGTGATATTGTGTGTTGTTGTAGCATTGGTGGAAAGCATATGGGACCCGCTGTCGATGCAGCAGACCAAACGACTCACGGCACTTGTACAGCAACTCATCAACGATTACCCGACTGTCAATGCAGAGAGCAAACCAACACAGGTAAAGAGTATTAGTAGATCACAGATCTTTTTACAGCTTTCTTAAGCATCTTCATAATAAAAGAAAAAGTAAAAGTCTTGACAATGTGCTGTTTCACTTGTTTTATTCAGTTAACATTTTGGTGTTTTGTGTGATTTACTTGATGAACATAGAACAGCACCATGTGTCTGATTTCATCCTTGAACCTGCATTTTTGTTTTTTTTCTTCATTAGCAGTTTATTAACTTCTATGTTGGTTCATTGCATTTTTGATAATTTAATGCTTTCACTACATAGCATCCAGAATGAAATGATAATTTTCTAAAGTGTTGATACTCATCGTTTTTTTATATTATTTTAATTGCAGCCATTTGGTTGCATTGTTTGTATAAAATTGACTTGTCTTTTTATTAACTGCAAAGTGGATACCAAAGATTGCCTTTGCAGATGATGTTTACTTGTGTTTCAAGCATCAGTACTAAACATGACAATTCAGTCCGCCTATTTGAACGACATGCGTCTAGTTCCGTTTGAGTTTATGCAGTCAACTTCGCTTATAAGCACCAGCAATATGTGCAGGATTCGACTATAAACACGCAACCTTTTGGTCCTAGCGCCATAACTTACTTCGGTTATGAGCAACTTGGCTGACACAGTGCACGTAAGACCACCTGTAGTCAGCCACTTAATGCTCACTGGGACGCCGGTGACAACGTCTAAACCCTAGAATTATGGGGGTAGTCAGAGCTAGTGAGCACCAGCATCATGTGGGCTACAGTGCATCTCCCCACCCCAGCAGCATGCAGCCTCATAATGAACTTCAAACGGCAGTCTGCGGGTCAATAGTGCTAGGCCACCTGCTGTCTATGAGAGTGATTATGAGGGCGGATGGGCAGTGTGTAAACTGACACTACTGGAGTGACCATCATCAGCTGCTACATGCTGCCCCTGATGTCCGTGAAGGAGATAAGTGAGGTGACTGTTTTCTGTGCCGTAGATGACCGTCTATTGTAACTGCATGTTGTAAATGACTGCAGTGGTCCTATAAGCTAACTACAGTTCAATGCATGCCCCGCTTACATGCAAGTCAGCTTGCAGTCCCAAGGCCGTATATATAAGCGGAGTCAACTGTACAACAAAACAGTAACCACAGTGGACACAGTGTGCACATACACATGCATAGTGTAATGTTTGTATGCATTTTAGCTGCTGTTGAAGACAGTCGTGCAGAAGATCAAAAAGTGTTTGGATGACGATATTTTCATGCCACTCTATCCAAAGCAGTGCGTTTTCTGCTGTTCTATCAATGTGATATAAACTGTTTATTTAATTGCTGTCAGTTGAAGATGGTTTAAGCCTTAAGTGCTAGGTTATAGAGGAGCAATCCATCTGCAAAAATCTCATTTTAACTCTAATGATGTTCTAATTGAGACAAGCAACGAGCGATATATATGTGGTGAATTTGGGTTGAAGTTTCCGCTGAGGATGACATTAGTCTGTGTTTGTATCTTTAGTCTACTTTTCTGTCTTCTGCGTCTTTGTGTCATTTTAGGATTTTGCTGGATCAGAACTCAGATCATGCTGATTGTTCTCCGTTTGTATGTCCATCTATTTTTAGCATTCTGGAGAATTGTGGATGAACAGAACAGCAGTGTTCTTCTGTATGACTGTCTGTCTGTATGCCTGTCTTTCAGTCTGTCATACTCTCTTTCTGTTTGTAGTATCTTGGAAAATTATAGCTCTAATGTTATGTCATATCTTTATGTTTGTCTTTCTGCTTGATGTTTATTTGTCTTTTTAGCAGCTTGTTTATGAGCCTGTCCGTTTGTTTGTAGTATCCTGGAGACTCGTAGCTCCGATGCAGCAGTCTTCTTCTATCGTCAGTTCTGGACCTGCATCAAAGTATGTGCCAGGTTTGATTCTTGTTCATCCGACCAGCAGCAATCAGTTGAGCTTGACCGACTGGCGCTCCACCACCACACACTTTACTAGCTTCGTTTAAAGATGAATTTTTATCTCCGCCAAGTGAACGTAGTAAACGTTGGAGGAGATTAAGAGATTGGTCATTCTGTCCATGTTTCCGTCATTCGTTTGTTCCTTTTGTGTACATGAGGACTAATAATAGCAATGACGGCATTGCACCAACAGTGCAAGCAGCAACTCCGGCTATTACATTAATCTCCCTCCCCTGCAGCGAAGCGGCTCTTCCTTCTCCCTCCCCTTTTCTTGTGTTTAAATCACTTTACTTGGCGGAGATATGCATTCTCACGAGCACCTTCTAGTTTGTTAGCGTTATTCTAATGATCATGGTAATGATTGGTATTTTTTGCAGTAATGAATAAAGTGGTTAAAATGAAAGTTTAAAAACTGAGCTGGAATAGCAATGGTCTGAACAATCGATGCAGAATGAACTGTGTGAATGCAGTCAAAATGTTGAATTGGCACAGATGCTTGCTGGAATGACTACTATAATTGACCAGTCTTGGTGCTGACATTAACTCTGCAATGATATCAAATGTTTTCGTGGCTCAGGTGTAAGGTTTGGTTGGAATGTCCCACAGTTGATCTGCTAAAGCAAGAAGTCTGTGCATTAAGCAACAGATTGGATACATCATCGGATGCAGTGCCAAGCTGTGTCGTGCAGTGGTTGATCAATATTTTTGTCCAGACGTTAGGCTGCATTGCATGTGACTAACCGCCATTTTTCACCTTGAAATACTCTTGCTTACTACCGCCATGAGGGAACCCGAGATGGCGAATAAAAACTTGCACTGAAGATCTTAATTTTAGATTGAGTCATTGATCGACATTGATGTGTGTTGCAGTTGCTACGCAGTATAATATCGTGGCAAGGAGTGATATCGCAGAGACAGCTGATGGAGCTCGCATGTGACAGTCTCATCAACCGATACCTTGTTGTTGCTTTACAGAACTCAGTCTTTGGCCCTGAGTCTCTCTCTATCTGCAAAGCTGTGAGTACAGACTAACTGGCATTAGCTTTGATCAATTTAGATAACTGCTGAAGACATTTTTGTTTTGGTGTTGAGAATGCAGTGCATTGTGAAATACTGTTACTATTACTCCTTTTAATGTTTTCTTGCTGACTTACCTTATAGATGGGCGTGTTTTTAGTGTCACTTTCTTTGTTCGGTTGTTTACTGCTGAAGGTTTGCTGTGAAGCGTGGTGGTGAGTCGAAAAGATTTAGAAACTAGAAATACGTTTTGTGGAATGAGGTATCTGTCCCATTGCCACGCTATATAGCCTAGCAGCTGCGTATAAGGGGGGTAGGTGCAAACAGGGCACAATTACCTTCCATGGGGGCCAAGTTGTAGTCAATTTTGTCCCAAAATTTGTTGCCATGGCAACAGGGGTCGGCAGGGGAGAAATTTAAATGACATCATCAGATAGCCTGGGCCCAAAAATATGGGGTAGGTGCAAACAGTGTGCAATTATCTTTTATTGGGACCGAGTTATACCGCTTTGAAATCTCCATTGGCTGTAATGCAAAATTTTGCAACTTTTGAATGGTTACTGTGGCAACACGGGTGTTAGGGGGTAAATTTAAATGACACTGTTAGATTGCCTGACCCCAAAAATAGGGGGTAGATAAACACAGCACGCAATTATCTTTTACGGGGATTGAGTTATACTGCTTTAAAGTCCTCATAGGCCATAATGCAAATTTTTAAAAATTTGGGTAAAATAGGAAAGGAGTTATCAGATTTTTATCCCAAACAAACTTGATTTTACTTTTCGGGCCCTGAATCACTGTGCAAAATTTCATTAAAATAGAATCAAAATTGTGGCCGTATGAGTGTTTACAGACAGAATGACAGACAGACGCAAGTGATTTTATAATCTGTTTCGTGCTATGCTATGGCAGTGGGACAGATAAATATCTTTGAAATTTTGAACACCTTAAGTAAAATACTGCTTTTAGTCAGACTTAATAATATAACTGGAGAGCACTTAGTACAATGAGGATTGTTGTGTAGCCTATTGTTTACAAAGTTATTTTGACATGTTTTGGCACCATTTCCTTGGATGGCATATATATTTGTGTCTATATCTGTCGGTGTAGATTGTGGATGCAGTTCCTAAGGACTGGTTTGCTAACTGTCCGCGTGACTCAACTTTGCCTCAGTTTGAGAACTTGAGTCGATGTCTGGTCACTTCAACAACGTCCGCCGTTGCTCAGTTGTCCACTGCTGCTGCCAAGAGGTTTGACTGAGCACCATTCACTCATTGGCAGTTCTCGCGTTATCATTCTGCTAGCCCAGCAGTTTTTCTCTTCTCATCAGTAGCTGAAAATTGTCCAGTTTGAGGTGTGAGTAACACCGTTCTCTCGTTAATGGTTCTGATAGCCACAATAGCCATAGTGCGGCAGATCACAGACTGAACGGTAGTTCAAGCCATGTGTCAACGGCAACTTCTCTTTCCTATGGGAAAGCCAAAAAATCGACCCTCCATCCCCACAGAATCAAAACCCCTGATCTGATTGAGATAAAATTTGGCGTGGTTGATTACATCGAACATCGACGAATATGTGTAGGAATTTTCGCTTAAAACACTTCTGTATTAGCCATGATACAAACAAAATAGTGCTAAGGGGATGTCAGACGAACGACAAAATCAGCCGATTTTATCTGCCGACAAAATCGCCCCACGAAAATCTGTTGTGTGTCATGCAAAAATCGCCTGATTTTGTCGGCTGACAAAATCGCCCGATTTTGTCAGCCAAGATAGAACATGTTCTATTTCCGACGATTTTTTTTAGCCGACTTTTTGTATATTGGACAACAAATTTTGTTTATGTTGCCGTGGTGATTGTTTACAGCGGAAGATGAATATTTATTTTAGTTATTTCTTGTGTTTGTTATTTACTTTCGTTTATTAAATGCAGAAAAATGTGATGCAAGTATTATTTTTGCCATCTGCATTCGGCTGTTGTGCTAGTTGATGTCGTACGAAGTAGCAGACGAAAATATCGGCCGTGCGTCATGGTTCACCGATTTTTTCGGTTGATTTTGTCGGGCAACTAAACCACGCTCACAAAAGTCGGCCGACTTTTTCGTTCTTCTGACATTCCCTTTACACGCCATGAAGCAATTTTTGCAAGCGGTTCATCATTTGCGTTGCCGCTCGTACGCAGGTTATGCCAAAACGTCACAGTAATCCGAATCATCAGTAACTGATCAGCAGATGAAGTGTTGAATCGGTCCTTTTCTTTTTTATTTTTATAAATGTACAAAAAATAAGTTTATACACTTGTTAACGGCAACATTTAAGGACTTGCACATCGAAAACAGCAAAAATTACAAAAGGTGATATTATTTAGCAGCACATTGACACACAGTCAGTGTGAT
>Ga0056128_1004132_pt1 | contig 18081 bp, 13 predicted proteins | sample WorMetLIZISLAND2_FD_71113 | JGI IMG/M metagenome (GOLD analysis project Ga0056128, IMG submission 71113) | Marine gutless worms symbiont microbial communities from Max Planck institute for Marine Microbiology, Germany - Olavius geniculatus... ... | reverse complement strand
AAAACTACTGTAACACAGCAAAAAAGAACACAAAATGTAATAATGTGAACACCATCATACGCAGTTGACATTTTAGCTGTTTCACGTTTAATCAATGGTACAATTTACAGAGAAAAAACTAAAATCATAAATCCTTGGGGGTCCGTAGACCCCCTCAGCCCCCCCTAAATGACGCCCCTGTTCCCTAGCGACAGCTGTTTTTTTGTTTTTATAAGTAACGCAACGTATATTCATCAGGTCCTGGCAATTCAACTCCGTTGCAGTTTTTCCATTTTGGCTATAGTCTTATAGGCTCTATACTCTCATTTCCGCAGAATAGGAAGTAAGAAAAGGAGGAAACGAGAGATTAAGTGTCATTGGAAATTTTTCATGATGCATTTGCATGCTTACGTCACGCCGTCACGGTTTGCTTAACACACATTAGCTTTAGCAGTGGGCCGAATGCACAACAGATGATGTATAGACCCTAACCCTGGCAGCTGCTGGTCATAGGTGTTATAGGGAACAAAACAAGTAATTTGAGCAAAGCTCACGAGACGCGCGAAAGCCTATAGCAGTTCCTGTTCGCAGGTAATCTTAGTCTATCTCCATCCATTTCGTCGTACTTCACTATTTTGCAGCCAAAAATCGCCAAAAAAATCACGTTAAATCAATATTTTTAGGGTTCAAGGCCATTCAAGGTTATCGATGTTGACATTCGTAAGAAGCTCCTCATCAGTGCTTGTTATGATAAGCAGCATGTAGTACCAATCTGCAACCGTTTTCACGTTATTCGAGCCAATAACGGCAAAATGACGTCTTTTTAGAGGGGTAACTTTTCTTCGACGCCCTCGTTCGAGGGGAACCCCTGCGCCCAGTGGCACGAAATTTTGTCACGATAAACTAGAGACCTTGTGGCAGCCCAAGGTGAAAATTTCGTGATCCTAGCTTGCACCGTTTTGATACAGCTCACGAGTGTGACAGACGAACAGACAGACGGACAGACGCCCAGACGATGGCAAAGACGGGCGAAGCATTCTGCTTTCGCGCGTAATAATGTTGAGAGACAAAAACAAAAGTGACAAAAATGGTTCTGTGTAGCTTACATAAATAAGCTTATGACTTGAATAAAACATTAATAATTGTACTTGGCTCACTTTCATTACAGTGAGATGCTACATACAGACTGTGCTATGTTTGAATTTTAGCGGTTGGATCGTTGAATTACTTGGTAGACCTACAGAGTTAGGCGAGGTGACAATAATGGATTTCAAACAGCTGATAAGGCAGAATTACCTATTTCTTTTGGAAAGACTGGATCCCTCGATTGAACTGTTAGGAGGATTACAACGAAATGTGACACTTCGGCATAGAATAGCGTCCATTAAAGAGAAGCCTGTACAAAAAGACATGACCGATGCTCTGCTAAGCGTGTTATTAAAGTTGTTAGACGCCGACGATGACCTTCAAGATTCGCTAATGAATGACGTCATTGAGGCCCTCAAGGTCAGCGGTCAAGGTCATATCGCCAACCTATTTCGTCAGGTAACGGACGAAGTTGCCATGTCCGACGAACACTATCATCGACTGCAGACGAAAATGGCCGAACTGGCTAAGTACATGGATCCAGAAAACGAACTGCTTATTCAGTTACAGAGCGCAGAGGTCGTCAGCAGTTCCGACGTTGAGCGAATTCGTTCTGCAGGTGGTCGAAACGAAATGACGCGAAAACTTGTAGGACACATGAGTCTGTCCTACTTCGTCCAATACTTTAACCAATGTTTCAAAAGTATTATCCGACTTCTTCATAAGTATTTCTACAAGTTTTAACCGGCGAGGGCAAAGCTCGACCACTCGATGAAAAGTTGAGAGATAAGCTGATTTCGAGCAGAGTAAAGCTGATAAGGTCAATTTATTTCAAAAGTCTTCTGCCAGCGTTGGTGAGCAAGCGCGTTTGCACAGAATACGACCAACAGCATGTAGAGTGCAGACCGACAGAAAATGAAAAAATTGAAAGAACTCTAGATCTGATTGCCAGAAAATCACAGTCTGCTTTCTTCATGTTTTTAGTCGCGCTATGCGAAACAGAACATGAGCATGTCGTGGTGGAAATAATGGGCAGTGAAATTGCTGCTAAAGTTCACTTGATAACCGACACTGATGCAGACTTTGAAACAGAGCTGCGTGAAATCATGCAGGACGCGTTTGACCAAGATCTGAACGACGCTCTGGACAAAAATGGAACTTGTTTCACGGGCATAGAAAAAGGAAGTATAATTGTCAAATTTAGGTGCAAAAACATAGAAGCACTAAAGAAACTTCACGATTCCAAACAGCTGGACGAACTGTTTACGAAGACTTTTTGCAGCCCACTTGTCCACAAAGGACTCAAGTCCATGCGCTTGCAGATAGATGAGCGACAGTTTCAGCAATGCGCCGATCTGTCTGCAGCACTCAAGTTGATGACTTCAGAACACCGAGAAGCTTTGATGTCGTCAGCTAGGTTCTTAGTCGGAAAGATGACAGTCAGTGTTGAGTTCCTGGACAAACTGTCGCTAAGCCAGGAATGTAGACGGATCATTGAAGAAGCAGCGACGCACGAAGACCGAGTGAAGATGCTGCTTGATGCTGTGTCACGCCAACCCGACTCTGCCTTCAGCCAGCTTCTCGACGCCCTCAGAGACACCAAACAACAACAATGCGCTTTGATACTAGGCGCTCCTCTTATTCATCTCAGAGACGAAGAATCCTTGCCTCCGCAACCAGCGGCAGTCAGGAAGGCAGCAGAGGATTCGATTAGGCACCTGATTGCGAAATTACCGCCAATAGACGACGAAACGGAAAAGGCAATAAGCAATCTATGGACGTCGCTCAGTGCAGTGAGACAAACGGCGCGTGGTAGGCCTACAGTTGCTGTGGAACAAACGCCGAGAGAGGAGACAAACGTGGTAGGACCGCAACAAACCGATCCGTGCCAAATTTGTAGCTTTGCGAATATGACAAAAGATACAAGAAACGACAGAATAACGCCGAGGACAGCTCCCGACTTGTCTCACGTTTCTTCGCAAAATAACCAACATTTCGCCGCTGAAAACTGTAAGTCGGCAAAAGTTTGCTTTGTTCAGCATTACGTGGTTTTTATTTGGCTATATATACGTTTATTCACCACTCAGGTAGTACAAATGAAATGATAGACAAATAGACAGGCACAGGCAGGCAGACATGCAGATAGACTGACAGATAAATGTTCAAGTCAATAAAGATATACATGCACATAAAATAAAATAAACTAACCAATGAAATTTAAAATAGAATAAAAGCAAATTTATCGACCTTCAAACATATACCTAAACTTAGCAAATACATCAAAAACGGAATGGACTACAATCTAAAATGTCATATTTGTTGCATAATTTTCTATACCCATTGATGTAGTGTTTCTGCTTTAAGTTTTCATTCGTCTGTGTATATGGTCAGCTAAAATCCGGAGCCTAAATTAGTGAGGTACAGTGTAGGGTTATGTCCGACTTTGGGGAAGGTTGCTTCCTGGCCCTTGCGCTGAGAGAGGATAGACGCCCTTGCAATAGCCTACGTTCATAGATAGAACAGGGTGCGGAAAACATAGTGACAAAGATGTTGTTGTTCTATAGCTGCGTGTATGATTGACATCCTACCGGGCAATGAGCGCGTCTACGGCGTGACGTCACTACACGGCAACCTGTTCGTGCTGAGAGCTGGGTGCATCGACGTCTGCATCTGCACCGGCGCCGTCAGTTACTCACACTCTGACCGCATGGCTCTGCCCGGTCTGGAGGGCCACGAGTGGAACGATCTGACATCCTCCGAGCGCCACAGCTGTCTCTGCGTCGCCGACTGCGCACAACAGCGAATTCGCGTCGTGAAGTTGGAAGGTTCAGTGCGCGAGTGGCCGGTCCCCGGCTGTCCGCGCGGTATATCGGTGACGCCCAACGACGACGCTCTGCTGGTGACGTGCGACGACATCGCTGAACTGGTGGAGCTCGGCTTGGCGGGCGGTGACTGGCTGCGTCGCGTCCAGCTCTGCTCCGACATCCAGCGGCCGTTGCACGCTGTCAAACTGACCACCGGTCACTACGTGGTCAGTCACGGATGCGCTAGGGGCTTGCTCGGCCAGCATCGAGTCTGCATGGTCAACTCGGCCGGCATCGTTCTACACAGCTACGGCTCGACGTCGGGACGACTGGATCTGCCGTGTCACATGAGCGTGGACAAGGGCGACCTGGTGTTGGTGGCCGATTCCGGCAATAACCGCCTCGTGCTGCTGAGCGCCGGCTGCCTGCAGCTGCTGCAGCAGTACGTAGGATGCGTCTCTCATCCACGGCGCTTACACCTCGACCGCGACGCGCGGCGGCTGTTCGTCGCTGAACTGGGAAACCAGGTTGTCGTGGTAGACTTGAACAACGACCGCACGCCGCCATCTCACTGTCCAACCGTACGTCTGCTAGCTAAACAGTCCAGGTGCTTTCAATACAACGCTTGAAACGAAACGACGACACTGCTGACCCGCAGCCTACCCACACACGTAGATATAATATCACCATGCCTATACGTCATTGGTATCTAGCGGCCTATTTAGAGGCAGTGTAGAATTTTGCCGGAATCGGATGTTGTTTGTTAAAGTTACGCAAATGCGACGGACGACGTAATGTCAGTATTCATCAGAAACAGCTGATAGCGTCCGTGATCACACGTTATACTGTACTGCCCTAACTCTGCTGTATTTCAAATAATGCGATGTTTATTTTGGCCGCGATTTGGCCAACTGACCGAGGGTTTAAGTTAACGATACAATTATTCCCACTCATAGTGTCTGTACACGCGTCACACCGCTTGTCCGCAGGCGCGTCGAGAGGGTGGGGTAGGGGTGGAGGGTTATCTATCCCGGGCCCCGCGACGTTTGGGGCCCCGCCGTCGACCAGAAATTTATAAAGTACGCCAGAATGTACCATTTTGAAAAGAAAAATTCAAAAATTTTCTCCCCAGAGGGGCCCCGTGAAAATGTTCGGGGGCCCCGCAAGAATGTTCCCCCGGTCCCCGCTGTGGCTCTCGACGGGCCTGCTTGTCCGTCTGCATATACAAACAAAACAAAAATAGTCAATGAAGTTAGCAGACACTACTCATGACAGTAATAATAGGCTATCGCTTATTGTGTAATATTAAATTTTCACAAGCGTCATTTCGTTATAAAAGTTGTTAATTTCGCGTATTATCATGAGACTGATTACTCACAGAGTTGGTATGTCTCTCACCTGTTGGGAAACAGGTCACTTTGCCTATCATTAACATTATCACTTTTTGTTGCCTGCGTTATATTCAAAACCCGTTGGGGGACAGGTTTTTGAGTAGGCCTATAACATAAAAACAACCCCATCGAGGTCTGCCACCGTGACGTGGTGGTTGAGTTTGTGCTCCGAGGACCCAAAGGATATGTCCTCTGAAAGTCTTTCTAGAGTCAACTAAGAGCAGACCACGTGACAGAACAACTATCCTAGAGGGCATAAATGGGTTAACACCCTCTCTCTGGTTGCGAGATTTGTGTTTTCTCTTATGTCCCTTGTCTGTACGTCCGTCCGTGATGGATGTATTGTGGTTAAGCTTTAGGTCGTAGGGGAAAACTTTTGCACTAATAATTAGCAACGTGTGCGAAACTCGGGCATGTAAAATTTCAGCGATGTAATGCAAAGAAAATATTTTCGAATTGCAGGTTGTATGATAGGGGCGTAAAAATTTTAATGCAAAACTGGCCATATCTCATATCTATTTGCTGCAACTGTTGGCCGCCCGGGTCAACAGAAGTAATACAAAAACGGGGCTTCAAGTAAAAACGTAACTTTATAAATTAGGCTACTTTAATTTTCGTTTACGCCCCTGTGATTTTTCTCGTTACTTGTCACTTAATAATAATAATCATCACTAACACTGTATAAAAGGGACGGCGGAAATAATATTATGTACAAATATCGTATATGTGAGATTCTTTACAATAAAAAACTTATGTACATTAAACAAAAAAAACTAAAAGACAAAAAAGTTAACAGTAAGTCCACAGTTCACGCCGAACACGCGGTCACTCTGTCTAGACTGTCCTGGCCTGGCTGCAGCACGCTTTAGCCGTGCACCCCAGGCTAGTGTTCTCGCCGTTAAGCACAAAGTCCACTGAATCTGACATCCACTCCCACGCGGTTACGGCTGTATTTGTTGATCAGTTATTAAGTTATGTATCTTTCTTCTAAAACAGTGCAAATGCATCACGTGACAAAAATGAGTTATGTTAATAATTTGTATATGTAGTCTACAATTTAACACTAACACAGCACTGCATGCACATTTGAACTCAGAGATATTTTGTTAAACAGCAATATTTAAATTTTCATGTGCATCTACATATATGACATCATTTTAAGAAAAGGGGCCGACAAACCTGACTTATGCATTTATACGTGCAGTGCAGCGAGGAGTTTTCATGCAAAATTTTTTGCAAACTACAAATCTTGTACAGTTGTGAGCACATGCAATAACATCTCATCATCAGTTTATTAGTCACAATGAACTTTCTGAGTAAATAAGTGCTTTGACCATTATTACTTGGGTTGGCGGCGTGGCGGTAATGTGTTTCATCCGATAATGAAGTTACGCTACGCTGGGCCGGGTTAATACTGCAATGGGTGACTGCATGCGGGCAGGTAAACCATCTCGGTATGTAACCAGACGGCTAGGTCAACTCAGCCTTTTATCCCTCTGGAGTAAGTAAATCGAGTACCGGCCTATCTGGCTGGAGTTAAGGTGGGGTGCGTTCACCTGTGTCGGGTGGCAGGTAACACTGTGTGATCCCATATGGCAGGTGATGCTCCGTAGCTCTGAGATGGGCTTCCCATTAAGAGCTATATCACCACCTTTAACCTTTTAACCTTTACTTGATTTTACAGATTAACATTACATGACAAAAATCTGGTGACAACAATTAGGCTGTTATTTCATATAATAACAACTATTCTGGCTTTCTTCATAAACTGCATGTAACAAATATGTCACACCATCATTCATACTTGACCACAGCGACACACCTTCAATGCGTGAAACAAAACATGTGAGTCTATTCATAGGCATCGCACATATACTAGCAGATGCACGTGACTTAGAAGCCCAGCATTCAACTTTCCAACTTCCATGACTAACCAATAAAACATTAGCCAGTAAGCAAATTCATAGTGACATAATAATTTTCAATGTAAAACTTAAAAACAACTTTTTCTTACGACACTCAATTTCAGCAGGTGTTTATCTATCACTCCAATCTCTGTTACAGGACATTATAGTCACCAAGCACTGGCAATCAGCAGTCTTATAGCAATAATAATGATCACCGTCCAGTTCAGTGATTAATGACAGTAAAATCAGCAGATGCGCTCCAGCTGTAACAGGAGACACAAAGTTTGTCCATAAGAAGATGGATGATTCAAAGAAACTAATAATAAAACCGAGGTGAGACTGCAACTGTCCACACAGTGTATCTACACTACAAGCCGATAGGTCACATATCTGCCGGCAGTTTCACTCGGCCGAACAATCTTCACTACCTGCAATGCAGACACATACTAAAATGAATTGGTAAGCATACTACATCCACATGGACTACTTATGGTGTGTCAAATAAAGTAAGAGATGGCTTGGTCGTGTAGCGGTAGCATGTTGAAACTAGTGACTTCAAGATCCCTGGTTCGATTCCAGTGTGGTGCACTGCCATGTAACAACCCTGGGCAAGTTGTTCACACACGTGCTTCCGTTCACCAAGCAGTATAATTTGGTTACGGCAATATATGGGAAAGGACTGGCCCTCCACCCATATAACTTGAGTTGTGTTTGCACTCACTGCCAGCTCAGTGCCATGAAAATGAAAATGAGCATCACTCGCATTGGTCACATAGCGGTGAGACAGTGCTGTTGACTATGAGCGATTTAACCTTTAATCTAAAATAAAGTAAGAAGCGGCCGCTCAGAACTGACAGCAAAAATGTAACAAACAATACAACAGACGAAATCTGTTGCTGCAGCAGCACCAAATGTGACACACTGAGTATTCATGTACGAGGGTCATCACAAAAGTTTCCGGCCACAACATACTGGGCAACAATATTTTCCACAAGCTATACATCAGTGAAACATACATCCTTTGCTGACTCATATGTGTCTGCTGTGAATATGACATCATTAAAATTTATGACGATGATTTGGAGCGCTAACGCAAACAGCATAAAATCAGGCTCGCTGTTGCACAACAATTTTCCAGTCTGTAGCTGGATTTGTAAAAGTGGGGCCCCGTGACATCTAATTTTGTGAAAAACCTGACAAATACGCATATGAATTTCTCATTTGCTTATGTGAATATACAATAGCTTAAATTTGTGCTAGCTGCAAATAAAAGCATTTGAGTGAATTATGGCTTCATGCAACAATGAGAGGCGTTCAAATATTTTTAGTCTCAATATTTTAAACAAAAACTGTTTATTATCTATACATCAGTAAAACGTATTTTCCTTGTCTATTGTTGTGAGCAGGTTGTGAACGTGGTCTCATTGTAATTTATGACGTCATAGAACATTAAGCTGAAACGATCTGGACTATTAGCGCGAGCAGAATTTGAATCAGACTGATTGCTGCATGAAACTTTTTCAGTCTGTAGCTGGATTTGCCAACCTGGGGCTTTGTGGCATCTGATTTTATGAAAGCCCTGACAAATATGCTTATGAATTTCTTATTTGTGTCTCTGAGTATACTATAGCCTTACCTGTGGTAGCCACAAATAAGAGCAATTCAGCCAAAATACGATGTAATGCCAATGTTTAACAGTATCAGAAATATTTTATTGAAAATTTAACTGATAATTATATCGTTTGTGTTGAAGACAGGCCAACCAAAATTTGTGACTATTTACATGTGTCCGTGATGGGCAGGGGCTGAGAGCGAGCCCCACCCCCTAGTCCTTTAATTTCAGCACTGCACTCCAGTCCAATGTCTACAGTTACCCAGCTGCCTGTTCATGATTGTGACTTAGGGCGTGTTGCACCAACGTCGTTCAACTTTGAACCCGGGTCAAATCTGAATTTGAACCTAGTTCAGCCGTAAATTGCGTTGCACCAAAGCGGTTCAAGCATTGATCTCCGTTCAATTCTGAACTGGCATCTGACCATCGATCAAATTTTGATCTCGGTTCAACTCACGGTTATGCATGCACACTAGGCAATAAACATTTTCCGTGATACTATTGCTGCAAAAAATTGTCCAATTCGAATCTTATCCAGTCCAAAAAACTTCCTCATATCAAATTATAAGAATTTTAATACAATTATACTGATGATCTCGATATGTTGGATTTCTAATCTATTTGTTTTATGTTCTCTTTGTGCTCGATAAATTAACAAATAGATAAATAAATCGCATTTTTCGGTGGTGATGTCTCGCTGCTACAGTAAAAATACGATCAAACCCTAACCACAGCAACAAAAACTTGTTCGTATCAATTTATAAGATGTTAAATTCAATTATACTTGTGATCTGGATATGTTACATTTGTGCTATATCTGTTTTCTGTGCTCTTTTTGCTGGATAAATTAATTAATGGATAAATAAAAGGCATTCTAGAGTGTCGATGCGCCGTTGCTATGCCGTACCTAAGGTAAACATATTATCGTGACAAGGGATGTAGAATAATCAACGAATATCTATTGGAACACAAAATGCATATCTTTGGAACTTTATCAATGCAACTGTTGACGCAAAAATCACGCAGTAACTTCAGGGAAACTTAAAATTCAAATAAATTACGGCCAATCTGTACTGGACTATTTCGTAAGCATTGCGTGTGACTGTGACATCATTGTAGTCGGCCCGTAGGCCAAGCATGGTTGACCAATCAGCGTCATCCATGGTATAACCACGGCCGTTCAACTGAACGGGATCAGCTGATCCGAGTTCAACTTGGTGCAATGTAATTTAGCATGAGCTTGGTTCAACTTTTGATCTAGGTTCAGCTGAACAGAGATCATGAACGACGTTGGTGCAACGCGTCCTTAGTACACTAAGACCACTCTGCATACAATAATGACCTGACCTCCAGTGACCACTATCTATTTTGAAATCTAAAATTCCATCATGGTGATGTCTGCTATCCACGATGATGAATGACTCGAACCTCTTTTGTTGATGCTAAAAATTGTTTCTATTTAATGCTCCATGACGTCATAAACTTTAATAACGTCATATTTGCAGCAGACACATATGTGTCAGTAAAGGATGATGTATAGCTTATGGAAAATATTGTTGCCCAATATGTCGAGGCCGGAAATTTTTGAGGTGACTCTCATACAGTAGAAAAAAGACTAGAGAGACAGCAAAGATTTAAAATTAAAAATATGCAGTTTGTTTCAATCACATCATTAAATGAGCAGTAGTAATAATTATGTTCTTTTACCAGCCAATTACTATGGAACTTCTCTGGGCCAGGTTCCCTAAAAAAGAAACTTATGGAACTATTAATGCAACGCTTTTACTGGCAAGTCATCTTTCCTGTTACTCACCCTACAGTGTCAAAGCACCGAGGGAGTATCAGTAGATGATTTTTGAATCACACGCAGGTAATTAGCACGATACAGCTCATATTGAGCCGATGCAGTGATTAACTAGCACAGATTATACTGTACCTGGCCACGCTTCAGCCCGAAGTAGCGGGCAACAGGATCACCCTGCTGAATTCTGGGTAACTGAGACTCCTTCAGTTTGCTGCAGTGGCCCAGTTAAGAAGACAAACACCAGCTTTGGTTGTGACAATGACATGTGTGAAAATTTGAGCCACATTATTACAGCTTACTCTTAAGCTTTATCATTTGTTTTTCACACTCAATAATTCTGTCATCACCAAGTAAAAAACTCGCAGCATATCTAAACCTCACACTGTAATTATATCTTCTGACAAGTACATCACACAACTGTGAGCGTGAGTCCTTTAAACATTATTCTCTGGTTTAAGTACACACTTTTCTGAAGACATGCTTGACTAATATAATGTATTCTGCTAGACACAACGGTAACATTGTCCACTAGAGGTGGTTATGATTCTGTCAACTATTATGCCTTCGCCAACATGTGAAAGGCACTGGCAGGAAAGAAGGCTCCCACTTTCCTCCTCCGACTCATTCAAGACCTTCACAGTTTTACAGCTGCTTGGGTGAGCGTCGGCAGGAAGATGTCAGACCCTTTCCACACTTCATCTGGCGTTCGACAGGGATGTATCCTCGCTCCCACACTTTTCTGATTTGCGATCGATTGGATAATGTCGCAGTGCTGTTCGGCACTTGGCAATGACATCGGTCGATGGAAGTTCACCGATCAAGTTTATACGGATGACGCAGCATTGTTCACATCCGATGCCGCAAAAGTGGCTCTCATGGCATTCAACTCAGCAGCTGTCACAATGGGACTGCACACTTAGTGGATAAAAACAAAAGTCCATAATCTGGGCTTTAGACCACCAGCATCTTTGGTTGATGTAGCCAATGAGCGAATCGAGCCTGGCACCAGTTTTACCTATCTCGGCAGCAACCTGGACTCCAGAGATATTGCACGCCAAAAATTTTGCGCCGCATCGGCATCGCATCAATGGTACTTGGGAGACTTGACAATGTCTGGAAACAATCTCGCTTAAGCCTACAAACAAAGCTTAGAATATAAGCATGCTGTGTCCAATCAACCCTTCTTCATGGAGCTGACACATGGACCATCCTCAAGGCTGACGGCTAAAGGCTACAAGCCTTCCACATGCAGTGCCAGCACTGCATTTTAGGCATACGGTGGTCAGACTTTGCAACCAACTTGGCAGACACCGAAAAGACAGGTCTACCAGACATACATGCAGTCATCAATGACTGAAAGCTGCTTCTGTTTGGACATGTCAGATGCCTGCCAGAAGGCATTCCAGCACATGACGTACTTCAAGTGTCGGTTGAGTCATATGCCAGCATGGTACCACATCCTAATTGGCGAAGAAAGCCAGGAAGACAATCGCGATGTACCTGGTTACGTAACGTTCTGAAAGCGACACGTTTAACTGCTCGGGAGGCCTGGACAGCAGATGATGATCGGGAGAAGTGGAGAGTGCATCGGTCCACCAATCGTTCTGATGATGATGACGAACATGTGACAACTACAAGGCCAAAAAGTGAATTTTGGAGCATATTTGACCCCACCGTGACCTTGACCCTTTACCTTTTCACCCAAAAATTTTACCGTGTTCATCATTGCCCGAGAGTATGTTAACAGTGAAAGTTTGAGCCCTTGAAATTTCCCTCGTAGCAGTCACGTGGCCTGAGCTCAAATACATTAGCCTAATGCTAAATGTGCAGTGTTAACTTAGGGCATCGTTGTTAGTGGACCAAAGTTCAACAATTTTTTTGTTCAATGCGGGAAAGATTATAGTTGATAATGCCGTTTACCGCTTGCCAATATCTCCATCCGTTCCAGAGATATTTGCATTCAAAGTAAAAAAAGTTGCTGTAAATCATGACAAATTCCAGATGTCTTTCGCCCTCCCAAATTTCAAGGGGGTGATGCCACCAAGCGTTGTACCACATTATCACCCCTACCTAGCGGCAGTTAGTGGTAAAAGTTTGGTCAAATTCCATCGACAAACACCAAAGATATCTTGGTAATGATGTTTGTTTGGGTATCACGCATGCATGCACACATGAACACTCTGGAAAAATAATGCCTCCAGCCACTACATTGGCGGAGACATAAAAATGCTACCAAAGTAGCTTGCAGAATGTACTTATAGCTACAACATGTTACCATCGCAGAGATTTCTGCAGATCTCTGTCGACTGTACCACGTTGACTGTACAATGCAACACACAAGAATTTTTCACAAATTGCAGTTTGCAAATTCAGCTTAATTTTATTGCTCTGTCAAACACCGACTAATCTGATTATGCAACAACCACAATTTGCAACTTCACTACTCTATATCTCGAACATCAAATGGCAATTAACAATTAGCTATTTTAGTAGTGTAACAGCTAAAATGGCACAAAGAGCAAAAGATACTATCTTTGTAAGATGTCCTGTTTCTCATCTGGTGTAAGAACAATGTGCTCTGGAACAAGCTGCATAGCACACACATAAAAAATAACAACAAAAAACAGCGAACACTAAAAATACTACTCGATAAGTACTGCATGATTCAGCTACTGCAAAAATGCAAGACATGGAGTTTTCACAATTTGCCTGATGAAATACGAAGTTCCATGACAATTACTGTTAAGCCTAATGTCTTTAATTTAATTGAATTTTCAACAAGTTCTCTAAGCAGCAATATGTTTTCTGTTTAACGGACTTACCACAAGTAGACCTTGCGGGATTGCAGCAGCAGATCTTACACACTGTTCAACACTCAGTGCGTTATGAAATAATGTTGCTTGGCAAAATATACCCCACAAACTGTGTTCAAACTTCATACTGATGTCACAATGATGACGCCATCGCAATAAAACTCACAGCAGGTACTCAGGAATGAATTCCTTACAAAATGTATGTCTGTGCTTTTTCATACTGTAAAAATTAACAGAGTCATAACACCAACTTCAACCATAACGCTACAGTACTGAAGATATAAAAACAACAACACTGAAGCAGAAAAAATTATGCATCTTTACCTGGTGTTCTGTGATATTAACAAGCAACTCAGCTTCCAGAAACTGTTCCAAGATGTATTTTGGAGCCATGTCCACAAGCGACTGAACATGAACAAAAATATACTATACATGTCCACAAATGACAAATGCATAGTTAACAATAGTGCTGTGCGAAACCTTCGATATCTCAATAAGTATCATGAGTATTGACGTTTCGATACCAGTATCAAAAAGGTCTCGATATATCATGATATATCATGGTGCCACGATACCACCAAGTATCGTGTCGCAGGGCCCGGTAAAACTTTACCCCCCTCAATGGGCCTGTGGACTAATGTTTCATATGCACTTCCAGTATCGCGATAGTATCGTATCGCGATAGTGTCGCGATACTTGATACCCGAGATGGTATCGTTATCATCACCCCCAATTTCAGGTATCGTGCAGCACTAGTTAACAATACACCAACTAGATTGTCATTACGTTATGCCTCTGTCAACAGGTAAAAAGAAGCTAGCTAGGCCCCTATCACAGACAGTGGGTAAACATCCGCCAACTAACAATTGTTGTTAGTGGACCAAAGTTCACCAACTTTTTTTTATTCAACACGGACAGATCGCAGTTGATAACGCAGTTTACCGCTTGTCGATATCTCAATCCATTCCAGAGATATTTGTATCCAAAGTCCACACACATGCGTACACACAAACACTCCTAAAACATAATGCCTCCAGCCACTACGTTGGCGGAGGTATAAAAAATGGAGTTATCAGTTACAGTTCGCCATAATTGAACATCATTACAATGCTCGACTTACCACATTTCAAGCTGTTAAATACAAACCTTTGACACCTTTTACCTACAGTGAATGCATCCGTTTTGTAATGGGGCCATAGTACCTAATGCTGTCTATGCATCCTATATGCATTTTTATCTGAAGACAGAAAAGCTGCATAAAAATACAATGAGTAACTGGCCAGACACAGCTCTTTTTCAGCTATGCTACCTGTCACCAATTTTGAATACCTGTCATTGATTCTGTCTCACATGATGTGTGCATAATGTGAGGTAAACTTAAACTTGTAGCTGTAAAACTGTGCTACATATGACCAAATCACAATGCATTCACATAACTAAAGTAATTTAACCTGTTTGGCAGATGGTGTCATGCCTTGCTGCACCACAATAATAGCCCGTGAAATGTTTTCCTCCTGCATACGCTGGCAGTACGACTTGATTGTTTTAATACCAACCTTTGGCTCATCTGGGAAAAATACGAACATCTGATCTACACAAAAAAACATCAGCAGACACTTCACCACAGAATGCTCTTAGTGAAAATATTTTAATATCGCTTCAAGTTACACTCAGCTATCTGACATCTGTAACATTTGGCAAATCTACTGAGCTCAAACAGGCATGGTCTGACAGCCCCCATCATGACAACTGACAAGAACCATGGTGGCCAACTATCAGGTGAGACATTTTTCCTGCTGATACCAGTCACTCATGGAAAAATTAGCTTCAAACAGCTAAAAGATAGTCCACTGCCTTTAACAAGCAATCGTGAAGTTAACAGATATTCTATCAATAGTCAATACATTTAAGATCAAGCCTGATTTTAAAAAAAAACAAAATTACATGCAAATAATCAAGCAAATTTATGACATTACCTGTTGGATCATCAGTGTGAGCAACTAGGACTATAAGATTGCTTCTCTTCCTTTCACTACAATGCACAAAACAAAATAGGCAACATATGTATAAGTGGCGCATGGCAAACATGACATGTTCGACATGTACATGAACACGATGAATGTAACACCAGTAACTACACTGCTTACAATTATTTTATACCATTATGCACTGCATCACAGTATTTAATCTCTTTTGTACCTACATTTGTAAAGCTGTGGTAAGATGATATGACTATTTTTATTACATTATACTGTGATGAGCTGACATATGATGGTTGATTTTCGATGAGTTCACTGTGTGATGAGTTTACTGGCAGCCAGAGGAAGCTGTTAAGTGCTAACTGTTATTTCTAGTAAAAGTAGCACTAATAACACACAAAGTGATCACAATTCATCAAACATTTAAGACAGCCATAGTGGTTTACAAGGACTATTTTTGAGACACGGCACATATAAACCTGTTAGCTCTTACCCCGGAGAATCACCATAAAGTTCTTTAAATTGGTCTAGAGTCTGATCCAACTCCTCTTGTGTTACAAGATAGCCACGATCATGACACAGCTACAAATACGCATACCGACAGTCAATATTTACACTGAGTCAACTGTAATTCTAATGCCAAATTGAAACAAAAGTATCTAAGTAGCAATTTTTAGACTAAATCGATGTCCACACAGATGGTAAAAATTAAAAAGCAGATCAGCAGATGTGCGGTTGTTCAGCAGATCAGAAAATCCAGCAGATCAGAAAATCCAGCAGATCAGAAAATCCAGCAGATCTTCTGCGTTATCACACATCTCACAAAACTGCAGCATCATCCAACTGCATGACTGACAATTAACATTATCGCCACAAACCGCCACCATTATCAAACTCGAAACGATCAAAAACGTCAAACCGAAACAGAATCACATGCTTATACTGTCTAGACTGACACCGCCAAGTGACCTGACATAATCACGTGACCACGCGTATAGGCCGGCGCTTGGGCTGGCGTATGCGCACAGAAAGTCACGACCCTGGTCATGATGCAGTCAGCCAACATCAGTAAATAACATCTGGCTAGCGCCAGTTTGGAAGCAGGTTTTTCACTACTTACTTTTTTCACCAACATGAACAAACTAACGTGACAGCTATAGCGACACCTAGCGAGAGTTGAGAACATAAACAACGAATGTTGATCTATATCTGTATAGAATATATAGATAAAGTCCAACAAAGTCACGTATAAATGAGACCTAATATTAATGTATGAATATCGGCATGCAATTTACAGCAACATTTCAACACCGGTAAGTCTACTGCTAGTCAGAATTTGTAACAAAACCAGCCGTTTTCATGCGGTTATAATATAGACTAGTACCCTAACACTATTCGCCAAGATGTTACCTAAAAACATGCATAAGGAAAGTCACTCTACTGATACACATTACTGTCATATATGTACACAGCCGTTTAAGGTGGCATAGTTATTCTAAACAATTACCAATTACAGCTTAATTACAGAGTTACCTGTTGCAACATCCGTAGATCCGCACATCCGCTTTTTACCCGTAGCTCACGCAGACATGCACTATAAGTACGAGTAGAGAGACCAAATAAAACAATCGCTCAATCCTAACAAACCCACCTGCATCACCGTCTTGCGCACTCTCCATAGTCGATATGTTTCAGCTTCGTCGTCCATGTAAATTAATACTTTATTGTAACAAAATTTTGTCAACAAAAAGTACCCATAAAACACAGAATATTTAATAACGAAAATACTAATTGTCCGGAAACTAAAACTGTCGGTATAAACTAGAAAACCGCAAGTAACACCATAATAAAACCGCGGATAAGCTTACTTTTTGACAAAAACACATAATTACCCGGTAATGGATACTAATTTTGCCCAATATAATAAACAGCATAACTTATTTTAGTTTTGCATTACTTCTACACTCCCTGGTTTCTTGTCGTGGTCTTGCCGGTAGCGTGAGAATGCAAGTGCTTGTTCACTATATGCGCTACCACTCAGGTAAAGTGTCGCATGTCGCTAGATTAAACTGACAGCTTGTCTATGTCTGTTAATTTTTAAATGCAAATTCTATATCGTATCGTATCGTATCGCATTCGAGCAGGCAATTTCTGAACAAGAAAGCTCAGCTCTCGCTATATGGAAGACGCGCTAGGCCTATATTTATATTTATTTATTTCAGCACTGACATTGACAACACCAGCAACACAAATAAAAACAACAAAATGCCAGCCAAGGATAGAAAGGCTCCAGAAGGAGCACTAACATCTTCCCTAATCAACACAAGATAACAGAAAATTAGACAAATCAGTACGATTAAGAAAAGCCTTGAACCTAACGAGAGAGGAAAAATCAACATAAGCCGGGAGTCTTATTTCAGGGGCCAACAACACGCCTAGCAAAAGAATGATAGCGTACACTATAGCCTATACGTACAGTTCTTGTTGCAGTACTGACCTTCAAGATCATCTAATCTCAATGGTTTTTACGCGCGAAAGCAGAATGCTTCGCGCGTCTTTGCCATCGTCTGGGCGTCTGTCTGTCTGTCTGTCCGTCTGTCCGTCTGTCTGTCACACTCGTGAGCTGTATCAAAACGGTGCAAGCTAGGATCACGAAATCTTCACCGTGGGCTGCCCCAAGGTCTCTAGTTTATCGTGACAAAATTT
>Ga0056128_1004130_pt1 | contig 18085 bp, 9 predicted proteins | sample WorMetLIZISLAND2_FD_71113 | JGI IMG/M metagenome (GOLD analysis project Ga0056128, IMG submission 71113) | Marine gutless worms symbiont microbial communities from Max Planck institute for Marine Microbiology, Germany - Olavius geniculatus... ... | reverse complement strand
CTTTTCGCGAATCCTTGTCTGTACGCCCGTTCGACGCCCGGCCATTACTGCAGCGTTGTCGTAAGTCTGACCACGGCAGTCTTCAACGCGCAGACCATCACCGTCTAATTTGCTCAAGATTTCAGTCGCAACTGCTTCTGATGTCTTTTCGTGTATCTCAAAGAAGTCAATAAATGATTCTTTGATTTCCACATTCGTCAGAAACGGCCGAATTTCCGAATTCTGCATTTTTGCCCCTCCAAATGCTGCCCCCTGCACAGTGCCGCCCGGGGCGCATGCCCCCCTTCGCCCCCCACTTTCCGCCGCCACTGGTATAGTGTCTTTTATCTCCCCAAATCTAATATGGAAATCGGGCTTAAGTTCCCCCTTCCCGTTAGGGGGGAGTTTTGTTAAGGGTGTAGACTGCTTAGTGAAAATAGGAATCAGACTTACCCCCTTAACAAAATTTCCCCCCTGACAGAAGCCCCTGACTTTATGTACAGGTGGTATACAAGACTGTGTCGGTGTAAAATACCTGTACCAGCCGGAGTGCTGCGGTCTGGCGCGTCGGATCTGCCAGACGGCTGAGAGTCTGTTCTGTCGTCTGTCATCTGGTGGGGTGACGCTGACGACGTCGCCGAATGGCGACTGCCAACGCACGTTGGGTGTGGGGTCAGCGCTCGCAGTGCACGCCATAACCACGTCAGAGCCCTCTAGCACGTTACGACTGCGAGTTGATGACGAGATCACGGGTGATGTGCAGATGAACGCGGACACTGGCCGGTTCAGCAGCCCTGCTGTGTAGTTTCTGAAATACGATATCCAGAAATCGTATCTGATATATTCGAACAAAGCAGAAGCGTCATGTAAGGGGGGGGGCTGGATGAGACTATGGATCCCCAAGGACTTACGGTTTTCAGTTTTTCTTTGTAAATCGTATCTTTGAAACAGACAGACATCAAAGTTAGACAGACCACGTTACGGACAATGTGTAGCAATAAGCGGAATCGCTTGCGCTGCCATGACCATCCCATTCCATTCGTCTGACCCCCAGTAGAACTGGAATTTTGGAAACCAACCTCTAGTTAAATTGCCAAATGCCAGTCTGCCACCTGGCGAATACAAACGAAGCGGTGGCGGTTCTATGCCATGAAATCCAGGGTGCTGTGCTCTACCCAAAACCCCGCTGAACAGGATGGCCTTTATTTACACCGTTATCACCGATAGAAATTTCAATCAGAAGTGTGCTATGCTCACTAAGCTGCGGGTACTAAGCCACAATCTGCGGGTGCTACCGCATCCCTAACTCAAGGCTAGAACCGCCACTGCAAACGAGGATTTGCGTAAACTGACGACAGCAATTCCGCCTCTTACAAGATTACTTTGGTGCTTGTAAACGTATCTCACCGTGCACCACTGTGAAGCAGCGCGGAGGCGGGTGTAGCGGATGAACCGTGACATCGAAGTGAGCGGGCATCGTCAGGATGACGTGACGCCAGGGCCGCAGAGCCGAGCCAGCGTCGCAGCCACGACAACTCACAGTTGCAGTGCAGCTGGTTCCCGGACACGTCAAAACTCCGAACCCCGGCCAACACCGTCTCCAGCGCTTCCGGCAACACCTGCATCCGTCCATAGATGTTAAATGCATTAATACTGTCAATAAAAGACTCAAAACATGTTCTTGGCCGACCGTATAGGCTGAGCCTTGCGTACAATGTGTCTTCTGTCTGTCGTCTGTAACGCATGCGTTGTGGCTAAACGGTACGTCTTAGAGAGTCAGCGATAACACCGTTGGATAGGACGATGAGGAGTTCCTACAGACTGTAGATAGTAACCATGTTTTTACCTATTGCCATTTGGCTGCATTTTTAAATGCATGTGCGCTGAATTACCGTATCGTATCCTGGCGTTGACTGTAGCGTTCGATATAACAGCGTCACCATAGCATGTATGGACTGTAGTGACTATGGAAATCGTTTTCTTTCCGCAACCGGAAGTCGGACGCTGTCGTGGAATATATGCGGTACGGTCTGCTTACCATAGCGACAGCTAGGCTTTTTGTTAACTTTAGTAACGACATGCAAAAACATGCTTAAAGCATAAGCGTACTACTGCGAGTCTACGACAACGCGCAGTTAAGTCAGCTTGTACTGTTAAGTCTATTATTCACAATCGGAGTCACTGTTACAATCTGTGTCAGAATCAAAACATTGACGTACTTTAGTGAAGATCGGAAAGTAGCCTACTGAATGATACACACGCAAGAAAAGACCCATCGCAATTCGCCAACCGTACGATAACTGCCGCATATTTTCAATTCTGTATACGGCATGTTAGCAACACAAAAACATTTTTTATTACAGCTTGCGATTTATTGATAATTGGCAGAGTGATTGACACAAGACGATAAAAACATATTTTTAAACATGTTTATCATAAACTTTCACAAAGAAACAGGCACAAAACATCTGAAACCTATCACTGCATCACCTGGATGCGGTTGTGCGAGAGGTCAAGCTGTCGTAGTCGCGTCATTCCGCTCAGTGCCGCTGCGTCGACGTGTGATATGGTGTTTGCGGACAGATTCAACCACTGCACGGTAGAAAAATGTTGTGCAAAGTCCGCTGGCAGGCGACTGAGCAGGTTGCGACTCAGGTCCAGACGGCGTAGTTCGGTCAGCGGTCGCCAGGCGGCAGGATCGATGTCCCGGAGTTTATTGGAGCTCAGATCAAGCACCCGAGCACTGCGAAAACTGGACGCCAGTGTAGCGTCGAAACGTTCCAGACCTGGACGCAAAATTGCGTACAAAGCGACGTAACTAAACTGAACTGAACTGACACGGTGTAGTTTTTGACGAACTGACCAATGGCAAGCAGGGCGAGCTTACTGGTCATTGGTTGACGCGTACGTGAGCGTATAGTCACGTAGGTCACTGACGCCGTTAGACGGTGCCTACAGTTATGCATTATTACTTGTCCACTGTCCAGTTCGTTAAAAACCAAACCACGTCAGTTCATTTGAGTTTAGGTACGTGGTTTTGTGTGTGCCTTAAAGTCCTTCTACAGCCATCAGACCCATTGGGAGGCCCTGATTTTTGTTCTCTTACTCCCCAGCCAGGTACTATCTTACACTGCCAGAGCACGAATACGGGGCTAGTGCATCGCGCGGTGTGCCTGTTTATGGTACGTCCCAGCTTTTTGCTGGTACTTATTGCGCTTACCCACAGAGGGATGGCCAGGCTGAGTTGACCTGCGTGGCTGGTTACGTACCGGGATAATTTACCCGTTTATTGACGGTCTCCCACCTAAGTGCTAACCGAGCACGACGTTGATTAACTTTATTCATAAGACCAACGACGTTACCAACCAAGCCAAACCGCTACCACTGTATAGGATGGCATAAAAGCAAAATATTGGCGAGTAACCATCAGTGCAAGTACACAACAGACAGAATATTACATAAACATACTTCCATAATTTCACTATCAGGATTATTATCATCAGGGGCGTATTTAAGGAGGCCTGTTTGTCTTCCTTCTTTGGGTAATAAAATGTATTGTAAAGCAACAAAAATAAATAAAAGATATGAAGAAAAAAACAACGATTGCTAAACCTTAACCATAACTTACACCGTTTACATAAAAAACCTTGGATGAATCATACTATTAGTTCATAATATTATCGTGATTATACGCACCGATAGCGTCAAGACGAGTCTCGCGGCATTGCAGCGCTAGCGCGGCACTCCACGCCAGAGTCAGCTCAGCACCCAGCTCTTCATTTCCGCCTACATCCAGCAACTCAACCGCAGCCACGTCTTCTATGAACTCCAGCGACCGCAGCCCTGACGAGCGGACCCGGACCGCGGCCAGCGAGAAGCCCACCAGAGCGTCCGCGTCAACGATCAGCGGCACGGCGTTGTGCGAGATCGTCAGATTGCGCAGCGAACCCCGTAGCGGACCAAGAGCAGCACCCTCCACCTTCACCAACCTTCACAGTTCCATACTAACACGTTACGTATAGGCCTACATTCACTGGTTACAGTAAGAGATGACTTTGCAAGTAACAAAGAAAAGTAATTTATTACATTTCACGTATAAATATTACAAATAACAAATACTGATGTGTCAAATAGAGGCTTATCTTCTTTAAAAAACAAATTTTATTTTAAAACTAATCTACCCAATCGTTCCGCCTGACGTGCTGGAAAATGCAGTACTCAAAATACTTCGTCGGGCTATACGGCGAGACGGCCAAGAAAATGTATACATCATCAGACGAGATCTGAAGGATACGGACACTAGCTGGCAGTGTTTGAATTGTGAAAAATTAGCTCGGGAGGTTGAGCTTTTCGACGGTCGAAGCCCAACCAAGTTGTGAAGCAAATCCTATAGTACGTAGTACATAGTATATAGTACATAGCTGATCCCCCCAGCGCATAAAATGACAGGGTGTTAAGGGGGTTGAGAAAACAGTTGGGGGGTTGAACCCCCTACCTCTCTCCCGGCAATTCAAACACTGCTAGATGGGAAGAAGCCAAAGAACTGGCGACAGACGAAGCAGAATGGTGTCAACGTGAGGCCCAATGCATGCATCACGATTCACGATGCGGGTTGAGCCATCATGTCTAAACTAAACTAAACTAAACTGACCAATGGGCAAGCAGAGCGACCCCACTGGTCATTAGTTGACGCGTACGTGAGCGTACTCAAGTAGACCATTAACGCCATTAGATGGTGCCTACTATAATGCCATACTGCTTGCCCATTGTGATCAGTTCGTCAAAAACTAAATCGTCTCAGTTCAGTTCAGTTCAGTTACGTCGCTCTGTACGCACCTTAAGAGTATAAAGTCTACCCAACACTGAGCCTAACCTGTTTCTATCCAGGTTGAGCGTCTCGACCGCAGCGCCATAAAAAGCGGACAAATCCAGTTCCCGGATGTCGTTCTCGCCTAGCCGCAGTGTGGAGAGCCTCAGGCCGCGAAAAACGTTGGGTTCAATCGCGTCGAGTCGGTTGTTATCCAGCCGCAGCGTCCGGAGCGCGGGCAGACCGGAGAAAACATCCTCGAAGAGCTGATCAATGTGGTTGAAGGACAGGTCGATGTACTGCAGAAACTGGAAGTGACTGAACGTGCCTGCGGATATCCGCCGAATCGCGCACCTGTCGGCATAGAGTCTGCGCATGCGCGGTGCGGTCAACGTCGACAGCCAATCCAGCGTCGTTATGCCGCCGTTCCTCCCGACGTCCAACTCAGCCGTTTCCACCGAAAGTAAAAATTTTCCGCCGGCGGCGATCACGTGGTCTGTGAGTGCCCGGCCGCGACATTCCGCCCTCAGTCCGTTAGTGACGTCACGGCACGAGCATATCTGCGGGCACGTGCACGCCGCCATCTTGACCACGACCACCAGCACGATGACGCAAACATGCGATGGCGTCATTGACAGTGACGTCATAGCGACCGATCGGCTAAAGCGTTTCCGGTTCTGCTGTCGACCATTTTAGTTAATATCGACGTGTTCTGCGTGCAGCGTAATTCCTGCAAGTACACAATAAACGCAACAATAATATAGAAACATAGCTCTATAATTTCATTATAATCACGACTATTATCATCACGGACATATTTGAGGGTGTGTGCCTCATCCCCTTTCTTTTGTAATCAAAAAATAGATAATATAGGTGTAAAACAATAAAAAATATACCTAATTGACCATAATTTACACCGTTTACACGCATAAAGACGACTCCAATACGAAAGAAAAAGATACTGTTTTGATACAACAAATAGGCTTCAATTTTAGCGTGCGTACACCGATTAGTTTTGATAAATCGCACAATTTAGCTATAGTTCTAACTGCGTTTGACACAGCGACAAGCGACACCGTAATCGATCCACAAAACCCCCATGCATCTTAAAAATCTGTTAAACAATCAGGAGCGAGTTGTAAAGTCGTAAATTTTTCGACGAAGAAGACCGTTAATCGTTATTATTGTTAATCGTACACAAAAGTCGCGATATCTGCACGGAGCGAGCGCAAAGCCGGAGACCTATCTCGATCGACAAATCTCGCGGTAAATCTCGTCGGATCTCGCACGACGAACACCGTACGCGGTCGGGCGATGACGCACAGGTCCCGGATGGATGAGTCAGGACATCACGTGACCAGAGCAGTAAACATGGCCGCCAACCACCGCCCGTAAGTCGTAACTAACCACAGACCGGCGACGTAGTTCTATTGGTGCTGGGCCGGGCTGGGCTGCTATTTGCAATTGTAATCGTTTCGCAGTTATCGATTTTTTTCTTCGCTCAGACTTGCGCAGTCGCACTTAACATTGAGTGTAATTACACAATATGCATACGCTTTAATTTTCACTGTCGTCAAAATCATGGAGACGTGTATATTTTTTTAGATAGAATGCTAACTCATATTTAAGTAAATTAATGCACTAATTTTCAATCCCATTTTTACAAGCATGGACATTAACCCTTCTGGGCCCATAAAAAGGCAGCCTAGTTACTATGAGTACGAAATTAAAATTAGTGTTTGTAGACTAGATTAGTAAATGATTGGGGTTCAAGGTCGTTCAAGATCGTCAATGTTGATACCCCTTAAAAGCCCGTCAGCAGTTAGTGTTTCGGTGAGCAGCGAGTCTAAAGTATGTCTACCTGCAATCGTTTTCACGCTAGACTGTGCACAAAATGCAGCAGTGTAGCGATACCCGGTATCAGAGTAAAACTGTTGATCCGTGCATCACTACTTGGTTTAGCGGGGGGGGCGAGAATTCATCGCAATTCCATTCAGCCATTTGCGGGCCCTGCAGTCGTCCGACGTCAGTCGCGGCTACAGTTTGTCTTGTAGCATCCGTTATTGCACAGCCACGTACGGCACAAGTTAACGACGAATGTAGGTGTTCTAATGAATTGCGGTGTGGTATATGAGCTCTTGGCACGAGATCGCAGTGCTTTCCAGCTATAGATAACGAAAATTAAAACGAAAACTAAACAATCTCGACAACGAAGAAAGAACGAAACGCTTAAGTAAAAATTACAACAAAAGAAAACAAAACTATGACAGAAAATACGGTGATTAGTTTAAAATTAAAAAAAATACTTGCAAAGTAATATTTTAATTTTTTCGCATAAATTAATTGACAAATAAAAGATAGGCCTATGACATAAAAATGAACCAGTAATCTGTGTTGTAGAGTGTACAAATAAAACGACAATTTACACATAAGATAAAAAAAAACTTTTACATTATAATTAATCTGAAAAAAACAGAATACCAAGTCTATCAACAACGTCAATGTATCAGTATATTTAAACAGATTAACTAAAAAGCTGGAAAAAATTTTTGGACACTATAAAAGTAAAATGCCAACTAGAAAACCACTACGGTGCCAGTCCAGCAATTTGTGTGGATAGCGGCATCGTATCGTGCAATATACCACGAGCGTAGGCATATAATATGGTGAGTCAAAAAGTCCGACTGATTATACTGCACAGGGTGGCGCAAGATAGGAAAATTATTCTCATTTCTAATCTTTATATTGTGTACATTAAGTGCAAGTTTTGGCAACTCTTCCTTTTTTCTGGAGGTCCCTAGGGGACCCCATCTAACACAATGTGTTTTTAAACCCCGCAAGTGTAGCTGCCAATTTGCATTCAAAGCCATCAAACGGTTCAAACAGGGTGCACGACAGTGACAGACGACAAACCGGACAGACAGAAGACAGACCACGCTATAGAGAAATGTGTAGCAATAGGCTAAATCGTTTGCACTGCAAGAGCGGTTTCGTCTAAAAGTGCTTAACATGAGGCCGCGTGCATTTCACTGCAATGATGGAGCCGCCTAAACGTTTCCGAAACCACGCCGGAGCGTTATTGACGCGCTACAGCTATGCTGTCGTCTATGGTAGGATGTGCCTGTCGTCTGTCCGTCCGTAACGAATGTACTGTGGCTAAATGGTGCAAGATGGCATAGGTTGCTATTAATTACTAATCGGAAGTGACATATTGGCTTTTAAATGACATGAAAATCATTGACCCTGGATGACCTTGAAGGTTAGTACTGTAATAGCAACTGTATAAACTGTACGGCGTCTTTCCTAGCAACAGCTGGGCTTCTTGTCTACATAAAGCACTGCAAGCTTAATGTGTGTTCTACATTACATGCACCACCGAGCATTGTCATGCAGGCCTAGTCGCCTCCTCAACTAATGAATGAATGGATGAAGTCGTAATCTCGTCTTAGAGACATTGCTCTGCAGTTTGCAGTCGTCTTCACAGAGTTGTAAATAATTTACTTTCTACTCACGTCCACTCGGCATGTTGTAGGTAGGGGCCCAGATTCGCCAAATAGTGATTCACGTCGTCGACTTACAGTCCGACTCTCGACTCCTTACAGACGAATATTTACAAATACATGCAGTCTCTGGCTGCACCGCATCTCGGCTTTTCCTCGCCCACGACGTGTCCGCTCGTCCTTCTTCGGGCTCGATTTGTGCACAAGCAAAAAAGTCGAACGAATAAATAAAGTGAAGGCTAACCCAACAAAATAAAATAGCATACAGTACAACTAAGAGGTTGTATTCACAGATACAACCTCTTATTTGCACTGTGTGCTATATGTCAAGCAGAACTAACGATAATTTTCGTTAAAAGCAGTTGCGTCCGGTATATTTCACGCCGGTTACGACAACATCTAGAACAAGCGTTCTTTGAGAAGCGGGAAAAAGATGAGGTTTGCATTAAAGTCAGCTTTAAAAACCACAATGCTGCAATCTGATTTCAAGAGCAGTCGAGATGTCGAATATACAGTACAGCACCTTTGGTAATTGGTGGAAGTTTAAGAAAAAAAAGTTTGCACTTTGCAGACTAGGCCTATATACACTCACCCTAACCCGTTAAAAAGACGATTGAACTATAGGCCATTTTAGCACAGAGACTATGGTTGTTATGAAATCAAATTATTTTATTGTAATCGCACATCTTAAATCGTCAGACATCAGCCACGTCTCATCAGCATTTCAGAACACTTGATACTTACTTTTACTTACTTACTTACTTGATTAAGAACTCAGGGTTTTACGCCTCAGGCACCGATTGGCGCCATATATCAAACACACTGCTGCATTTATGTGAATGATGTGACTTCATACAGATTTATACACATAGGTCTACTCAGTAGGACAAACTTGAAATGATTCAAGAAATTCTCAGCATTTAATCAATCTAAAATGATTGATACAGGTCACACAAACATCCGACGAATCGAACGTTTGTGTTATGACCTCTATAATTATCGATCAGGATTCTTTGCCACTGCGTAAACCGAGACTCCCTTGTGTTCGCTATAGGCAGAAGCTCTATTCTGGAGGGGGGTTGGCGGTTTGAGAGTCATAGCCGTTTCTAGTCGTAACCTGTACAAGTAGACCTAAGTTTATTTCTTTCTTGAGTTGGCGTTCGGCCGCCCTTCGGTAAACTTACTGTTACTGTCAGTAGGCTTAATCACAAAAAGTAGCCCTTACCTTAAGACTGTTCATCAACATCTAAAAGACTATCTCTTTCGACCACAACTGCTATGTTTTTTTCAAAACTTTCAACCACAAGCTTGCCTGGTGTCGATTCGTGACACGACGTAAAGAAATCTGGTTAAGAATAGATGCGTAACCTCTTACTTGCAACGTGACGTCATCACTCATCTGAGGCAACCTACGAGTCGTGCTACGCCCATTAGGCTACTGAATAGACCTATTGAATGGACACAGACGACCTGATAGTCTATTGTTAGATACGTAGACCTGTACTAAGGGGCCTATTTGAAATGGTAAATATGTGAAAGCTGCATTCTCTTCATGCCGCAGGCATCAGAAGTGACGCCGTCATGATTAGGCCCATGATGATGCGTTACTTTGACCTCTTGAGGTCACGATTATAAAATATAAATTGGGAGTTGTTACAATTTTATACAAAAATACAATCTTCAACGTATAACGCAATTGCCTCTACCCTAAAGGCAACTGCGAAAAAATTGTCGGCAAATGCTTTTCTAAGAACAAAAATGGGGCCGAAAATTCCCCATTTTGCGAATTTAGAGGCAAAACTAACATTCTGAGTAGGTTACCCACAATCTCCTCTGTCTAAAACTTCTGCCGAAAATTTGCAACTTTCTGTTCCCCGGTTTTTTTTCAATCTATGACACTGGTGTTTAGGCCTACTAAACTACAAGAATGTAGGCCATATAAGCGCTGTTTAATGAAACTATTCCGCACGTGTAATACTGATATCATAGGAGATTGCTGCATTTATTTCAAATTTAAGTTACCTAGCGAGATAATTTTCTGTAAATTTCAGAAATTTGTAAACAAACTCGAACTTCAACGCTCTACGTTAAGCTATTAGAATACTCTTATAGTTAAGGTTATGTGTGTCTGTGATATGCTATAGCCCAGTAACTGTTTTACATATTTTTGTTTCGTTTTCTACCACATTGTGTTGATGAATAAAGATTATCATAAGCGCCGAATTTTACGCAACTTGACGATAAATACATTTTATTCAGGATGCATGCCCTAGGCCAAAGCACACTATTAAACTCATGCGTCAAATATTCTCAGTGTTATACCGCAGATTTATTTTTAGCGCCGAACTTTGACCGACTTCATAATAATGATTTCGACTATGACACGAATGCAGACGTGCATAAAATATGTGCGCACTACACTCTAACGGCAAATGGTTCTTCCATGTAGAACCCAAAGGTTCTAGGCCTACATGTAAAACGCAAAGGTTCAATCCCATTTTTTAGGAAAAAGTTTTTCAGCGTAACCGGCTTAGATCAGGGTTCCATACGGAGCCTTTCGCTAAACGCAGAAACTCGATAAAATGCTAAAATAGTATTTTAAGCATATTTGATTATTTCAGTGTTATTATACTTCGAGTTCGTAATATGTTACATAAAGGAACGCGCTGGCCTTCGGCGACCATTTACTGCCCCTACATTAATTATGCAAGGTTCTTCAAAGGGTTCCATTATTGTTCCATATAGAACTCCCAAAAGGTTCCAAATATATACCAAAGCATTGAACCTTTCAGGGTTCTATATCAAACTTTTTGCCGGGAAAGCGTATATTACTATCATTTGAATAGACCTACCGAGCCTTTCTTGAATTTGCTTTCGCCCTGAGAACTAAACAGTAGGCCTAACATTGCATTTACACTTGTCGTATGACTATTATAAACAAGAAACCCAGCTGTCGCTAGGTCTTAAGTAGGCTGATTGTACCGCCTGTATCCAAAGGCCAGCGTCCGGTTCCGGTCGCAGAAAGAAAGCGATTTCCCAAAGCGACTGCAGTTCTATGCGCGTACCCAAGACTCCACCTAACGGTCAGCCAAAAAACGGCAGAGGCTACATACGGAGTGTCTGTATTTGCACATACGGGTCGAGCTCATTTTTGGACAAAAAACGCCGTCTGCCTCTACATGTAGGTCTATACTCTGTCTCCAAAAACGTCACACTAGGTATTGTCCATATCTTTGCCGAATATTAACCGATTTTCAAAAATTTTTACTGGCACACTCTATACAACTGGCAATAAAGCAATTACTGAGTATCCCACCACACATTAACTGCGTCGCTACACTACCTTGGTTAAAAATTTCCAAGTACAATTTTTGGAGAATTTTGTCAAAATTTTTTAAGGTAAATTGCAAGAGGGACTTTGTTGCTAAAAAGATTCGGAAAACAAGAAGCACCGACAAAAGACATGAGACTGGCAGACTAAAGCGTGTACGCACAGAAAAGAAGGTGAGCACTCACCACAACGGATAAAATGGTAGACTGACTAAACCACAGAGACCAGAAACAAACACGTCGTTGAACTTGCCAGATATCCAAAAAAGATGGATTTAACACAGTGTAGCATAGTACTCATCATTTATCGCGAACTTGGGCTGAAGTGTCTTTCATTTTACAACACGCTTTTTACCTGTTATTGTTAGTTTTTCTTGCATCTATATTTCACAAGGTAGTGTAGCGACGCAGTAAGGGTGTGGTGCGATACTCAATAATTTACTCTATAGCCAATTGTATAGAGCGTGCCAATGAAAGAATTTTTAAGATCGGTTAGTAATCGGCAAAGACATGGACAAGTGTGATAAGATACCAAGTGTGACGTTTTTTTTTGAGACACGGTGTAGTTGGAGTCAGTGTTTAAATTGCCGGGGTTGGGGGATTGAACCCCCAACTGTTTTCTCAACCCCCTTCCCCTCTAACACACTTTCAAATTATGTTTTGGGGGTCAGCTATATGCTATATACATATGATTTATATCACAATTTTGGTCGAATTCTAACCGTCGAAAAGTTCAACCACTGCTTGGAGTTGAGATAATTACAATGTCACGTAATAAGCGCAATCTGGCGTCGGTGCCGTCCGTACTCATAATGATGGTTATTAAGCGGTTATGCAGATGCTGAATTAGCCGCATCAGAGGTGCGTGGATTGCAAAAGGTTTGTTCCACAATTCCAAGTCCGTAATTCCAGTGAGAGACGTCTGGTGGGTTAATACAATACAATAGGGCCTACAATTAATTTGAAGTGAAAAATGCCAATGGCACTGCAGTCACTTTACAGGGTTAGCCACCCTTTGACTGTTACCGGGTAGTATATTTTTTCACGTAAACAATTATTGGTCATATCGTAGAACTTAGAAGTTAGTATCCACTGTCAACTTCTGCGCTTAATGACTATTGTTTTCGGGCGGCTTATAATTTTTCTGCTACTAATAGACACATTACTATACTAACTACCACTAAGCCTACCGCACGACACGACATAGAAACCGATATTCTAAACGCCTGTTTAGCCGAAACAAATCTGTAGAAGATATTACACCCACTGGGCGCCCGCAAAAACACCACGCCACTGTCGTAGACCTATGTACAAAGCGACATAAATGAATTGAACTAAACTGAAATAACAGTTTAGTTGCGTTGCACAACTTAGTTCACTTTGTTTCAGTTCACTTCGCGAGGCACGTTTGACACCGATCGTCAACTGTATTTTATCGGACATTTTATGGCATTCTATGTGACATCTTGTAATTGCATTCCATTGTGCGTGTATTGACGTAATCCAGCCTTTTGACTTCAACACATTCATTCATTCCGTTTAATTCATTTCTGTCGCTTTGTAGCCCTACTGATCTTAAGACGTAGTTTATAAGGTTGTGATTAATATCCTATTGCATAATTTTGGTGTCTTTTTATTTTTCTACTACTGATGGCTAATAAAGAATATTAGGGACTGTTCTCCGCAGATTCAGAGAGCAATTCACTGCGCAATGCACAGCGTTCATGCACGCAGCGTAGCGCCTGGAGCAGGACGCCGGATGTTTGATGCCGCCGGCATTTATCGTCCATAGACAGAAATATCACCTGCCCAATAACTCACTCACTCACCGTTACCTGTAGTACCACTTCATTATTACCGTTCACACCTGGACCGATTGCAGACCAGGACACCTGGCATAGGCTGCTAGGCCTACAGAATGCCGGATATACTTAGCTACTGAATAATAGTCATTATTGCTCCATCCAGCAAGCTTCTTGGTTGGTTTTTAAACAGATGTCAAAGCAGTTATGCTCATTTCTATAACCTACCATGTCGTTCACCGAGAACATACGACCAATGACTGATTTTTTCATACCACAGCTGCACGCTTTTGCGTAGTCAGTAAAACACTCGGCCGAATGGCCTATTCAGTATTTTTGCTTTCGACAAAATCACTGTCTGCTATGGCTCTATTAATTTTGTTTCGCAGTCGAAGTTTTGTACGCTTTCACGCGTTATGGCTTTGCACAACTTACAGACTGTGTACAGTGTGTAGGCCTACGGAATCGCTGATTTTTCGCACAGGCCGTTTCGGCAAATTCACACACACGACTTATGGCCTATGAAAAAAAACTGTAACACGAGAACAACCGAACGGCTGCGTATTCAATCGTAATGCACCCTCTGCCTTTGAGTATCTGAAATTTTGATGTTTGGAGCAATTCAAACTCTCGACTTGTGCACACGACGCTGCGTAGGGCCTATTTAAGTGAACGGCAAATCCGGCAGAAAGATAATTCCACGACAGATGTAACTGGGTCGGACTATAAGACGTGTCTGGACAGGCCAGTCGGACACTGGGACAGCTGGGAGTGACCGGAAGTAAATGAAAGACTGGGCAGATGGGACAACAGACCTGTATTGAATAGCGATGACACATGGAACAGACGAGGTATCGTCTTACACTTTACGTCACAGACAGTCGAAAAAATGACATTTGCTAACCCCAAATTCTTGAAGATATCAAGCATTTATATACTAGTATACCACGTTATGAAATCAATTCTGACGATATCCCTCCCTCTGCATCACACCTACTTTTAGCGACATTTTTTCGACATCGAGATTGTCGACTTACTGCCAGAAGTAGTGACTCTAGCCTCGAATAAATGGCTTAATTCAGGCAGAACTCACTAAATCAATAAAATTTAAGACAAAGACAGTTTTTAGCCGACCGTACTTCTAGTAACGGCCCGGTAGAGCTTATGGTATGGTTGTTGTCCGTCCGTCTATCGTCGTCGTCTGTCTGTAACGGATATATTGTGGCTAAGCGTTTTAAAGGTCACTGACAACCAGTACGGTAGGCTATCTTTGCGACAGCTAGGCTTCTTGGTTTTATACAATATAAATTCCTGATTGCATCGCCCTCAGAATGCATGCAATCAGGAATGAGCCACAAAGTCGTATACAATACAAAGTACGGACTTCACAAGTAAATACGATAATATATAACACACACAGAAAGGGCAGACAAAAACTAATAATAAACCTACTGGTTGCAAAATATACTGTAAGCTTAGCGAGAATGCACGAACTCACCGATGCGAGTACCGGTACGACGACATATGAAGAGCTCGTACTTTGAGGATGCGTCAGCGCTGCCTGTGACGTCAAATACGACTGTGACATGAATCCGTAGTTATTACAATGACAACAGCGCACATGCTTCATACAGCGTCGGAGACCACAGACGGACACGCAGACAGATAGACGGACACACGCACGCACGATATCTGTAACTGAATGAACTGAACTCGGCATGCATGCATTCTGAGGGCGATGCAATCAGGAATGAGCCACAATGCTGGCTTGCTTGCTTGCAGCATACACGCACGCTCTTGCAGCCTGTCCAGCATTAGAGATGGGCGAACTCGACGTTTTAAACATCGATTCAGTGACGTTTTCCAGGGGTAAGAGGCAAGGGAGCAATTTTATTTATTTATTTTTATTTCATTTAATGACAAAAGGCCGCAGCCACTAACATGCCACAATAATATAACGGTATACATCAATGAATGTCACTGATAACACAATACAACAATAGGTCTACTAGAAAAAATAAACTTTGCAATAACTAGCCAAGAACGTGGAAGTAGTAGATCGTTTAAAGCTATTTAAATTAGAAAAGTCAGTAATGTCAGCTGCCAAGTTATTCCATATTTTTTCTGTACGGTAAGTAAAAAAGTTATGTCTAGTGTTGGATCTGCAGCTTGGTAGGAATAATTTATATTTATATTTAATTGAGGCAATTGCCTCGTTATCTGAATTTTTGAGCTTTCAGAAATTTGTGGAATTTTTTTCTGTAGAAAAATTTTTTAAAATGCAAAAAAAAATTAAGGCTGCAGTAAGACCCCACAGATGGGGAAAATTCAATGGCAAAATTAAAATGTCAGAAATTTGCTGCTGTCTGTCGAAATTTTGTCGGAAATCTGTCGGAAAATTGCAACATGCTGCCCGTTTCACGACCCCTCTGCATTGATTTATGTGCGTAATATTTATTCAATTTTATTGCCCCTAACGTAAAAATGGAATATAGAATACGGTACAGCTAAGGGATATGGCACCAGTGACGTCGTGCAAGAAGGACAAGGGCAGCTGCCCGATCTCTTTCCTTTAAATAGTTTGCCGGAATTTTTTCTCTCCAAAATTACACAATCATCATCATCGTCGTCGTGGCATGTGGCGTCTAGCCATAGCATCCCGCCGTTGCGATTTTGTCGCCAAAACGACTTGTCTTCTGCCAGTTCCAAAGCATCGGTCACCGGTATTCCCGTGTCCCAGGAGATCTGATGAATCCAGATCATGGTGGGAGGTCGACCTCGAGCACGCCTCCAGTCGGGTGATGGCCGCACACCGTCTTGAGCTTTACAGCAGGTCCAAAGGATCTGGTTTACTGGGATATTGTCCAGGTTTCCCAGCTGTAAAGATGCAGCTTTTTGCGTCCGAGCAGACGCGCAAACTGACACCGAATATACTGAAACGAACAGCTCATTGCCCAGCTCTACGGGCACGTTGTTCAACGCACTCTGCGGCCTCCCACACTAAGGCAATTGGCTCTTTTACGTGGCGACTTTGCTTCATCGATTGCGGACAATAATCAAATCACGAATCATCGGTTGACAACTGCATGGCAGCCAGTTCTGTGCAATAGTCCGCTGCAGCTCTTACGAGACATTAACGACGTACGGAACCGGATAAAGTCGACACTAATTTATGTAGGCCTAATTATGCCTTCATCTTAGGCTACTTCGTAATGCATATAACGAATTTGTTTCCGTACAGAAATAAAGCATAATATAAACACTAAGCCTAACAAAATAAGTAAACCAGCAAACGCGAGTATTTATTGGCCCTAGATACAAATAACGATAGAATACAAAAGACAAATTTATGAATAAAAACGTTGGTATAACACCCTAAAAAGCATAGTAAAGGAACACTTCCTCTTTCTAGAAAAAGCAAAATGGGCAACTATACTATACATTCATGACATTGTACGCTTTATCAATACTTGCTTAATACAGACGTAGGGCCTATCCATGGTAACTATCCATATAATCTAACACAAAGCTTAATATTATTTTGAAAATGAAAATTGTGGTGTGGGTAAGTGATTAGAGCACATGCAGATGAAATAAAAATCTGAAAAAATACCCTGAAAATTTTTGCATGCGTCTACACATGGGTCATGCAATGGGTCTACTTACTGCTTGGGCCAATAATCCTATCAACCTTGAATTGTCAAAATCTAACTTGAAAACAAACTGCAATGTGCTTTCTAAACGGAAAACAATTGTTCAAATTTTGATAATTTTATTTACTTTTATTTATTTGTAACTTTTATTTGTTAGTCAATTTCAAATAAACTATCGTGGTGAATAAATGACGATGACGATCAATTGTCCCAATTTCGTATAAAATCGGTCACAACTAAACTGAAAGGAAAATAACCGAAAGAAAAGCTTACATCTTCCATCATCGCAAACGATCGATGCTAACCACTTCAGCTTCAGCAGCAGCCGATCGACGAGATGACTACCATCGATTATATCTTGCTGAGTACCTCTTGCTTTCTTGCGTATCCACAGAGATGAAATTAATATTACACACTATAGCATAGCAATGACAATATCCCCCATAAAACACCACATAAAACAACTGAGACACTCATCCAGAAGAGAGAAAAACAAAACAGTTTTCGCCATACTAATATGGCCATAGAAACAATATTTGTCATGTTTGTTGATAAAATATACTGCTTGGTTCAGAGAGCGATGTTTGGCGTCAAAATTCTAGAACGGAAAGATAATTTTCGACAAGAATTTTGACATAATAGTGATGATATTATATATTTTAGCAAGTTTGAATGACATTAAATTGAATAAACTATTTCGCACGAATTTGTTATTCATTTTATTTGGCGATTTGCCATAAAAGTGACATGCGAGTGTTTTTTATTATTTCTGACTATAGGCTTGCCAACATTCTTTGCGAATGAAAGCTGTAGCGCAAGATATATAGCAACGTGCTTAGGTTTTTTAATTACTAAATTCAGCACTGACGTCCACAATAGCAGCTTGTCGAACACAGAGATTGTATGACATCTTGGGTCGTATTACGTCACCCTGGGGACGGACACCTTGGGTCCTTCCTTTGAAGTGGCGCCGCTGACCGTGACGGCGGCGACGCTAGCTATTGGCTTAAACAC
>Ga0056128_1004129_pt1 | contig 18086 bp, 8 predicted proteins | sample WorMetLIZISLAND2_FD_71113 | JGI IMG/M metagenome (GOLD analysis project Ga0056128, IMG submission 71113) | Marine gutless worms symbiont microbial communities from Max Planck institute for Marine Microbiology, Germany - Olavius geniculatus... ... | reverse complement strand
ATAAATCCAAAAAGCCTGTCACCAGTGCTTGTTATGATAAGCAGCATGTATGTACCTATCTGCAACCGTTTTCACATTATTCGAGCCAATAAAGGCAAAATGACGTCTTTTTAGGGGGGGGTACCCCTCTTCGACGCCCTCGTTCGAGGGGAACCCCTGCACCCAGTGGCATGAAATTTTGTCACGATAAACTAGAGACCTTGGGACAGCCCACAGTGAAGATTTCATGATCCTACTTTGCACTGTTTTGATACAGCTCACGAGTGTGACAGACAGACAGACAGACGGACAGACGGACAGACGCCCAGATGATGGCAAAGACGCGCGAAGCATTCTGCTTTCGCGCGTAAAAACTGAAGTTCAAATAGCAGGTGCGGGTGGTAGCAGTTAGTCGATGGCAGAGTTGCCCGAGAACAGAAGTCCTGAGGTGTCATTTGAAGGTATTTGAAGTGGGTGCTATTCGAATGTAATTGGTAAACTGTTCCAAATACGAGAAGCGAAATGCTCAGCCGGCGAACACTGTGTTGTCTGTTGGCTGGGACAGCAGTTGGTGGCATAGCCATCAATCATCAGTCATATAAGGATGCAAAACGAAACAACTAAAATAATGCAGCTGCGATAACATGCAATGAACTTCACATTGAACATCAGAACCTGGTCTTAATCACTGCACTGATTTGCAAAGAGCTCATCTCATATCCAAAGTTACAGCAGAATAAGATGGCTGGATATAGTAAAAATAAAACATATTCTGAGAAGAAATGTTATGCATGTTATGCATATGTTATGTACTGCACTGTACTCTATGTTATTCCATGAAAATACACACCCAACATGTGAATCAAAGGAGCAAACAGCTTGTGAATGGCTGTTAAAACTGTGTGTTTTTTATGCATAACATGCAATCACATACAGTGAATTATTACAGTGAATTTCCATTGCAATCAAAGAAAAAATGTGATAAAAATAGAAATATATCAGTTAAAAAGTGACAGAGAGCTTTAAAAGAATAAACGATAACCAGAAGTAAACAACAATATTAGCTGAACAATAACAAACACATAGAAAAATTTTTACAGAAAACCTGTAAAAGGCTGTTGAAACAATAATTTCTCTGTGCCACTTAAATGATGCAGTGCTAAAAATTTGTTGCAGTCATGGTGGGGGTTAGTTAATTCGTCAAGAAAGTTGCAGCAGCAAACTGACCGGCATATTCAAGGTCTTTATGTTGCGGAAAGAAACTCTTGCGTAAATACTGAGGGCACTCAAGGTACTGGAGTATGCGGGCCATCTGCACACCCGGCCTTCTGTCATCAACCGGCCTTGCAAGCCTAACACAATTATTCACAGGCAGTTGTATGGGGAGATTCATAAAGGACGTCCGCAAAAATATTCAGGACAAAAATTGCCCCCCTCGCCCTTGTCCCATAAAGCCATACCCTTACTCCCCCTTTTGCGAATGTCCACAAAGTTGATGTGGCTGTAACTTTGCAGCACAGTTCCCAGGCCATGTTTGGTCAGGTCATGCATACTAGCAGTACAAAAACGAAAGACAGCTCAGTATATGTGTAGCAGTCCAATGCAACGCAGTGTCCAAAAACTCATTAAAAGCAGGAGCCTGTATTAAAAACTGTTTTCCTGGCCTACATGTTGCGTAAAAGGAGATGTCTGTTTGTACTGAAACCCCTCTCTCCTTGTCCACTTTCATCTGCATTTTGGCTTACTACTCCTTTACTGACTCTGTGCAGATGTTCTTTATGGATGATCAATGTACCATTCCATTTCAAGCACCCGCAAATACTGACATAGATTCCGTAATCTGTACGAGTGAACCATATGCTGGAAAAAGACGTTTAGTGCTGACCATAATAAAGTAAGAGATTATACTCATTTAAAATAAAATTGCTAACAAAAAGTACAGAAGATAACAGCAAAAACAGGGTTTCAAAAACAGGGATTGATCAGTCCATGCCACAAAAAACTGACACTTGCATACCTCATGATGTTTAAAAAGCTAGAGCAACACAGAGATATATCTAGAACCTAGATCATACAATAGAACCAATGACATATACACATAGAAACCGTCAAAAGTCTTAATAGACAACACGTCAGCAAACACAAAAATCACAGCAAATCAATAAAATGTATTTTGATAAAATCACAGCAAGAAAAAGTATTTAACTTCTACTTCTACAGATACACAATAACACATCCAAAACTGTGTAAAATGTGTTGTATCAATACCGCGGATTGACTGTGTTTTCTTCGTATACCACAATTTCATCAACGTTGAAAATCACAGCAGCTCGAGCAACCTGACAAAGAATTCACAATACAGCAAACTACAGCAGCAAAGCCGACATCAACATAGCAACATTCTCTACTCCGACTAATGATACAGCAAACAGTTGGATTGCTTTACAACTCTCATAATAGGTACTATTACCATTATTGCTGTTGCTACTATTAACAGCTACTACTAATATTTCTTACAATTACTGCTTAATGAGCTTAATTTTTTGATCTTTCAGGTCAGACTTGGTAATCATTGTCACAAAAAAATGGCCAACGTAAATCAAACACAAATAAATTCCTGAGCTAATTCAGTTACATATACAACTATACACCATATGGTAGATAATGTGTAATAATTACTAATAACACAATAACACTTATACTTCAACAGTCCTGCCACTGAAACTATCACAAAACTGAGTACATACAGTTAAAAGTGTTACGCTTTCTGTCAAAAAATACACATTTATATACAAATGATCTGAATCAAAGTTTAGATATTTCAAAGTAAACAAATCAGTAAAATCACACAGATGAGTTGAAAATCACCATACAAACTAATCACGGACTGAGAGCAGCGTAACGTACCTGTCCAACAACATAAGTACGAAGTTCAGCTGACTGAGCATTATCAAGTATTGAGCCCGGCACTGCAATACTAACTGTGTACTGCTTACTACAACCTGCATTGCAGTTACAATATAACACACTGATTAAATCCACAAACATGGGTGCCAGAAAAATGATGAACTACACAGACGATTCTAACAGCAACTCTACAATCTGTACCAAGTTCTCGTTTAACTGGCCTACTTTTATGCACAGTAATTCCAAGTCAGGGTTGGTATATTAATATAAAACGTAGGTTTTTAAATTTGTTCTGCAATTTATAATAGAAATCAAATTTAATTTCAGATTTTAATCATGAGTTAATGACTTATGAGTTCTGACGTCACGTCATTCATCCAACAAAAATGATGTGACAGAAAATGGTGTATAGGATGTTCTTATCCTGGGTCTTAAAATATGTCCCATTTTTTGTAAAGTAAAAAACCCAACCAAAAAAAACCATACAAGAACTGAAAACTTTCCCCAAAACCTAGATTTATCCATCCCTGCTCCACGTTAGGCAGGGTGACATGAGAGATCCATTGAAAGCTGTTGCAGGTAGGTTTTCTGCAGGCAAGATGCCCAAGACACTCTACAGCATCAAAGCACTGAAAAATAATCCTCCCCAAAACTAATAAAAAAACTCTTACATATAAAACATTAAAGCTTAACACTAAACAAAAAACAAGCAGTGCAATGCAGACTTGTTTGAACAGATTCCACCGCAGCGGGAAGACTTTCAGTCACTTCCTGGTCTTTTTGATGCACTTTTGCATATTCCTTCATAAGCTTGGTTTCTTTCCGTTTCCTCTTACGAGCTTTTCCTAAAATAAAACATCCAGCCATACCACTCTTTAAGTAACTAATCCAACAAGAAATTTGAGCAAAGCTCACGAGATGCACGAAAGCCTATAGCATTTCCAGTTCAGTAGTTATAGTTTCGAAAATCGCATATCATTTGGACTTGGCCCATCGAGACCATAATACACATCGGCCATGGGTGCATGTGGCACCACTTTGTGAATGATATAGACTCTCACAGGCCAAAATGGCCAAAAATCCATAAAAAACCCTATTTTGGCGTTCAAAATCATCCAAGGTCATTGAATTCGGCGCCAATCGAAAGCCAGTGTACGACTTCCTATTAGTGATTAATAGTAACCTAGTACCTATCTCATACCGTTACTGAGATACAGCGAGTTAATGGCCAAAAATTGCAAATTTTACATACCCCCTCTCATTTAGCATCCTCGTTCAAGGTGACCCCCTTCGAGTTTATGAAAAGCTTTACGGTTCCTGAAACTAGAGTCTTCCAGGCAGCCGACAGTGAAAATCTGGACATCCTACCTTGTAACGTTTTTGACTGATCCACCCGTGTGACAGACAGACGGACAGACAGACAGACAGACAGACAGAGATGGAATTGCGATGGCTAAGATGCGCTGAAAGCAGTAGCTGCTTTCGCGCGTAAAAATTGTAGATAGGCAAAACAAGAAAATAACATTATTATTTTAAAATTAAAACAGAGATGCAAAACTATTCATTCTGAAACTTGTAAAAATAAAATATGGTATCCACTAACCAGACAGGCACATATCAATTAATGCTACAGATTCTATAGTCCGTGGCAAAGGCAAATGACAATTTCATCACTGCAGTAATCTGCGAGCAAGAACTTCAGAACTATATGAAAAATGTTGAAACAAAAAACATTTAAAAAATATCACATGCAACATCAAAATATTTATGAACATAAGTATATGTAGTTGCTAACTTATCAGTCACTCATTCACTGCTGCATATAACCGTCAACAGTTTTATGGATATCCAAAAAATGTATCATGTGCTAATAACCATATTTAATCATAATGCAGTACCAAATAATTAAACATCCGTGATAAAAAATAATAACATTTTAAACTATACTCACTCTCCTCGTGCAACTGTTTCCAGTTCGTACCCTGAAAAAAAAACACAAAGCAAATACACTCCTGCAGTAACAAAAATGCTGTAGCCTACTGACTACAGTCATAACTATTTATTAAAAATATGGCTATTACCCAATGATATAGGGTTGCCATCTATGAGGCAGTGAACCAATGTCCACCATTTTAGTAATCTGCCCAGTTAAAAAATGATGGCCGAACCAGATAGGCAGTTGTCCGGTATTTTATGCACCTGTAATATATTTTCATTTTCAGTAACTACAGTTCATTTCCCAAAAATGCCAAATTGTCTGATTTCAGCACATCTCTTAATTCCACTCAATGCTATGCTGTTTTGCTGCGTGCAATGCACATGTGCATGACTCTTCTTCAAATACTTACAATATTACAACAACATGAGCACTGCATGTACTCCATATAGTATAGATCTATGAATTAATAAGTTAGACCCTAAACCAGACCTAAACGGTACTCTAATCCTAAAGTCCGAAAATGACGAAATATTTATGACCGTTTAACGCTTTTCTAACTATTTTGCAACAAATCATACATGTGCTTGCAATGCGATCTCCACGTCATGGCTGTTTACTTCAAGCGTCTATCGACCGAGAACGATTGTGACACCGATCATACTGGATTTTAGTTATTTTAATTGCAATTGAATGCGACTACAAACCCTAAACCTAACCCTAACCCTAAAACTAACCCTAATTCTACACCTAAGTCTAAAGATCTAAGATCTACTGGATTTTAGTTATTTTAATTGCAGTTGAATGCGACTACAAACCCTAAACCTAACTCTAACCCTAACCCTGACCCTAACCCTAAAACTAACCCTAATTCTACACCTAAGTCTGAAGATCTATGGTCATTCTCGTTTTTTAGATGCCCGCGTGTTTACTTCCGATGTGAATATGTTTGAAGTTACGTTACGTTATATTAGCCGAAGTTTACGACTGCCATGACCGTCCAGTGCGATGTTTATGTTGATTTTGTGCGAAGTTATGTTGAAGTTGTTAAAAGTCTGTTTTACTGTTACAGAAAGTTAATTGTTTCCAGCACTCAAACGAAACCTTTGACGACAAACATTTTAAATGATTACTAATTGGTGTGATTACTACAAGATTTGTAGGTAAGTACACATACAGTTTGGCCGAAATCTTTGTGAGTATACGCTATGTAAATTTACACTTTACTTACTTACTTACTTACAGCTAGCCATGTGTTAAGGGGTAATCGACAACAATCGACAATTGTTTACAGTTTGTCTGAATGTTTACTAATTTGTGCCAGTTATTAATGTACACAAAAATAAATGCACGCACAATCAACCGATGTGTATTTTTTGCAGACTTCATACTGCATCAAACTTCGTTACTTCTATTCTTACACTGTGCCGTGCCGTGCCGTTTATTTACTTTATCGTTTCTAGTTTCCTACCATTTTCTACAACGGAAGTTCAAATACCACGGCTGCCAAGTAGAGATGGGCCAATGTCAGAATTTCAATTTCGACAAATATCAATACGCCTAAACGAATAACCGTTAAAAACATGCGACCCACTGCTGCTAAATATTTTAAGAAAAAAAGTTTAAAGCAGACCAGTTTTTATCTGCAGGCGCTTTTGCACATTTGTTGCTAGCCAGTTAATATTTATTTATTTTAATATGTAATAAACACTCGTGACAAACGTGCGAGAACAATAACATAGAAAAACAGTGAAAGAAAAGCTACACACATTACTAAGCGAAACAAAAGAAATACAGAAAATACATGATAAACAGACTACAATTAAACAAACTAATAACAGTTGCTGAATAAAATTCTATTGATAAATGTCCGTTTGTGTAGTTCAGATGTTACATGATCTATTAATAAACCATGAACTATCTCTTAATCCATATAATATCTCACCGTTTCACTTCACCTGCAGAGTGCTGACAATTTCATAGGCAGAGGCAGAAAAACCATGTCAAGTGATTAAAGGGCAACTACTGCGAAAAATTATTGCAGAATATCTTTGGATATCGTAATTGTATTACAAATATATGTGTCAAACTTTCCACTGAAACAGTTATTATTAAAAAACAACTTTGATAATAAATCTATTTTGCGCTATAAATAGCTACAGACTACATTAAATTATTAACCAAACTACTTATACACAGTACTTGGTTCCTTTCCGGTAATTAGTGGCAGATAGTGATAATTCGATATATCGAAAATATCGATATGTTGTTTTCGATATCGATATATCATATCGTATCATTGAAAAAATATTGAATTTTTCAATATACCGCACTATCTTTCATATATCACGACATTTTTAATATTTCGCGATATTTTACACAAACGATTATATTTTTATCACCACATTACAAAAATAGCGACAATAAACTGAGAAAACGACAAACTAAACAAAGCAAACTAAGAATATAATGTCATAATTTAATGACACACAACAGTTTTTAGTTAACTCAGTTTACTGACACATTCTAATAGCAATGTAAATCATACTGCCTGGCTCAATGTTCACGTCTTGTTCCTTTGCTTGTATAAAATTTACATACTTATCATTTTAAGAATATCGATATCGCGATATTTTGCAAAATATCGTATCAATATCATATCAAAATTGAAATACTGATATCGAATCATCACTAGTAGCAGACGACCGTAGCGCAAAATGCAGCATTTCATCTCATAAAAACATTAAAAAATGTTAATTTTGAGTTATTAACTGTAAAATAAGATGCGAAAACATTGTATATGTACACAACTAGCAAATAAACAAACAATAAACTAAAAAATGAAACTTTTGACCGGTGGCCATCGCTGCCTTGAATGCAGCTGCTTCCCATTTGCCCATACGGCAAAGAAGGCAAAAGTCCTAGCCACCGTACGAGCAACTGAGAACCAGGCGCTACGAGGTAGTACATGAATATTCAACCTCGTAACTGTTTCCCAGTCGGTTTTGGTAAAAATTAACTACACGTCTTTAATCAAACATTTTGTGCTGGTACTGTGCATGTAGTCTTTACTAGAGGTCTACTATCCGAAAATACATTAAAATCACCAAGGTCAATTTTGACGGTAGTTGCCCTTTAAGGTCAAGTGTCGAATTGACCGTGGTCTAAGTCCAAAGTCAAGACTAAATCAACTGACAATTTCCAATGTTGGGGCTACTACCGTCAAAATTGACCTTTGTGATTTTAATGCATTTTCACAAAGTAGACCTTTACAAAAGACTACATGCAAAATGTTTGACAAACAATTGCAATTTGTATTTGATTTTTAATCATTTTTAACCCAAATCAGCTTTCAAAGATGTAGTACTTGGTACTTGTACTCGAGTAGTAATCGAGTACCATTTAAAAGACTTTTATGCAGCAAATATCACTGCAATATTTGGTTTGATTCAAGTCTTATAACTACAGCTTTATGTGAACTAGTCTAAAAGTGCATTTTTTTCAAATGGAAGAATTATTCAGACTGTAGTCCTAACACAAAAATGACAGCACTGACAATCAACTATTACACTCATATTAACTTGCTGTACATGTTTAATAACATCTGTAGCATAACTGCTATGCTTTTATGATTGGTAAACTGAGTAAATTAAATAATGGAAACAAAATGCTTATTCTTACACATCATAAATAAAGATTTGAGATTGTTTTCATAATGTGTAAATATTCATGGTGTGACTGCATGTTCACTTGAAAAGTTAAAATAACGAACGAACCAGCTGTTTAAAAAAATTCAATCACATAAGAGATAAATTTAATGAATATGCATACTATAAAGTGCAAAGTTTAGCAAAAAATTTGTGCAGTTATTACTGCCATGTAGAAACTTTTTGTAAAAGACTTTTTTGAAAACACACTTTGTATTAGAGAATACTGAAATTTGCTTAGCAGAACAGTTTGCAATAATGTCACAAGCATACCACGACATACTGCACAACGGTCAAGAGCAGCAATATCACGAATCTTTCCTGTAACATGTAAACTACAATTATGTCCAGTAAAGTACTGTAAGGACCGTCAATACAGAAAACTGCTTAGAACTACAGCAGGATCTGTAGCAGCGTAGTTCACGGATCCTTGAACCAGGTGCGAAAGGAGTCATTCGGGGGAGGCTTCTCAAATGGCAGCTTACGTCTCTCCCTCTCTTTCTGCATCATGACATAGCGGATCGACTACCACACATACACGTACACAGTCCAGGTTCAGCTGCCATATTCCACTATCAGCCATCCAGCATTGTTAGCAACGGTACCACAAGACACAAGGTTAAACCGAAATTAAACCTTACAAGATCTACGTTCAGTAATATCGAATATCTGCTCAAAATTCTTGTCTGTAATAAAGTAGAGCAAAATGGAGAAGTTGTATCAACATGTTGTAATCAGTGTCAGCACATCACTGAATTCACTGGTTGGCAAACTGGGCACGCGTTAGCACGATACTCCAATGCTGATAAAAATGTCTTGACTGTCATACTACATGAGAATTTTTAAAAGACTATAATAGAAGGCAGCAGTAAGATTCGTTGCAACATACAGTCTAAACCACTCAGCAGCAATAAATCCCTAATCAAGCTGCCATAGTGTCACATAATAAGTAAACAGACCGTTTTGTAGCGATGAGCGCATTCAATGAAGTCGTCATGTAGTTGCTTGCACTCGACCGGAGCACGCTTGACACCGACATGTCCGACACACTTCATGAAGTAGTACTCATCATCAGCACATGGCCCCATCTGATATGACCACCACTGATCACTCACCCATGACCAAGGTGTCTCAATTATTGGCATGCTATGTAGGCCAACCATCTCATGTTCTTTTGTTCCATCATGACCTGGAGGCTGGCAGGTGGCCATAGCTCTGTGAAAACACAAGTACATTATATATCATTTAATTATTAGCTGCTATAGTTATGATTACAGATTATGCATTGTACCATCAAATATCTTTTTCTTTAATCATCATATATTACTATGAATTTCAATATATATATTACGTATTCCATGTTTGCCCCCTGGCTTATTCGCCCCCTCACCTTGGATGATTTGCCACAGTTGTGCAAGTTGTGTTATTTTTTTGGCACAAAAATGCAATATTTGTGGCTAAAATAACACTTTGGAGATAATACAGAATTGAAATTAAGTATGAAATTTTAAGGTCTTTGTCAGAATTAGGCTACATCAGAAATTTGCAGACAAGTTAGTAGAAAAACTGTAGCTATTTTTTTACCCCATGATGCTGCTGCCATGGAGCCTGAGATGACTGACTTCTTTTTCCTGCTGTGACCACTTATTATTAGAACTGTCAAAATGTTAATTTTTTCAAATGCATTAACGCACTGTGTTATTTTTTTAACGCATTAATTAACGTGATATTAACGCACCCATGCCCGTCGAAAAGGAGAGTAGGAGGTAAGTTACTCCGGGTCCCACGTCATTTGGGGGGGGCGCCTGTGGAATACAGAAAGTTAAAAATACATTTTAAACGTATAATCAACAATAACTGCCATAATAGCTAGCATAGAAATCTATTAGCCTGTCGTCAAAAATAATTATCTATTTACAGTAGTGATAGAACAACAACTACAGTTTAGTTACTTGAATTTATTCGATTGTTAAATAACTGCAGTTTAACGGAATACTGGAACTATTGCTTCATGGAATTTAATAAATTAACATAAATTTACATATGTGTGTTAATTATTTTAACGCGCATTATTTTTTTTAATAAGCATTAATTTATTAACGCATTAATGCGTTAATTTAACAGCTCTACTTATTATGCTTAATCTTTTATGATGTTAACATTAATTTAGGCCTAAATGACTAGTAATACTAATCAGTCGCGTAAGTGACGATTCGCTGTAGTTGTTTTAATTTCTATAAAGCAAAACAAAATAAAATACATTATAAACTAAAAAAAAAACTAAGTTTATTACTCTACACTAAACCAATATTATTTAACATTTATTTATATTATTTAATATTTAATCGTCCAAAATGATGGACGAATCAGCCATGGGGCAAACAAGCCAGGAGGCAAAGAAGCCAAGATGTGCATCAGCCAGAGAGTGAATCAGCCAGGGGATGAAACAGCCAGAAGGCGAAACGACAAAAGGGCGAAAAAGCCATAATTCATGCAGAACATACAGATCCAGGCAACATGAATGTCAAATAGGGGCTGAGAAAATAGATCAGCCGATCAGCTCAGGTCAGCGAATTCAATCGACTCCATAAAATATACCGAGGAAGATATATAAATCAAACCATCGCACATTCTGAGTGCACTAAATTTCAGCGCAGTGTTTTCTACATTAACTGATTGAGTACATGCAATGTCATGCATGTGACAAAAATAAAGACGTTAGTTATAGTGATTGGAATCCTGGGATTGAATTCTCAATCCCGTGATTCGGGATTAAGAAATTTGTAATCCCGGGGTTTCGGGATTGGACTTTTAAATTGGTCATCATTTCGGTATCCCCAATTGACTTATTTTATGCATAGGATGTTCTGTAGGCTCCTACAGAAGGTATGTCCAAACTGTACGGCTTGACAGTTACTGTCAAAATACAAACTACAGTACACAGCACGGAGTAGTACTTTGGCGCTCATAAAATATTTATGCACAATGCTATTGCAGCGACAAATGTCGCCACACAAAGCGGGCATAATACACTAATGCGGCAGTAATTGTCACTATCCAAACTGCGTGCTGGTGTGCACTTTAGCCTGGGAAATATCGCCACACTAATTACCAGAATAAGCTAAAGCAGCGATAATCGTAGTGCACTATTATGATCAGTGGCAGATCTAGGCTTCAGGCTTCAGCAAATGCTCCATTTCTCTTCTTTTTCCTCCCCTTCGATTCTGCAATTCTCTGCCGCGTTTCGTGTGAAGCCAACATGTACATTGTACATGGCGCCGTCTGACGACGTTGACATCTTTAGCCTACGAGAACTTTATATCAGCGCCCAGCAGCTAGCCTATACAGCATTCTCATCTTGTTTGTTCCCCGTTGTTGCTCCCACTTTCTGTGAGCAGTACAGAGCTGCTATAGTACTTTAAGCACTTTGAAATGTTAGCCTAAATGTGAGCTTAAAACATCGATTCATCTCAGCCTACTGCACCTAGAACAATTCAGCGCCAACTCTGCATTTCTAATTCACGGTTCAGGCTATGTGTATTAAGCGTAGGCTATTGCTGGCGCAGTGGCACTATATCAAATTATTTTCAGTTTGGTTTTTCGGCTGGGTAAACCTGAGCTAGTTAGTGGTGGTGCTGTTAGGCATAGATCGAGAATTTACATTTTACAAATTTTAAGTATTTAAAAAAATTCACAATTTTTACGCATCTTATTACGGTAGAGATGGTCTTCAAAATATCCACATTATGGGTAAACCGTGAAAAAACATGAGACAACTTACAGATTTGTTTACCGCCGCATTAAATTATTCTGCGGCATGGTGTCGCCGCAACAGATTTAGCCACATTTCATTCATCAGACGGCTAAAATTCTTATTTCTATCATTTGACATGCGAAAAAAGTAGAATTTTAACGAATTTTTGTAATCCCGAAACCCAGGGATTAGGACACTGACAATCCCGGGATTCGGGATTGCAAGACCCGAAATGGCAGCTCGTTTTGTTGACCTTCGCTCTGACGGTGAGTAGTCTTAACCGACAGAAGTGTAGAGATGTGCTATAACTATAGCTAAACTGTTTCACTGTTCACGTACACATAAAAATCCTTTTCAACTGAGACGAAATGGCATAAAGAACAATGTTATAATGACGAAAAAATACCATTGACACCACAGATCAACACCTCCAGATTTACAACGAATAGCTATTATATCTGACGTCTAACAGGCCGCAAGAATAGTAGTTTACCAGGAGGGCACTGGGTTCGATCACGGGGTGGTTCCATGTGGGAACTTTGAACAGTAACAACCAGGTAGTTATGTTCAGCAAAAAGCCGTTTTGCACTACATATCTGCTGCTAATATTGTTAGTTTTGTGCAATAAAACATTTAAATCTTTACAGTCAAATTTTAATTTTTATCAATTTGTTGAACTTATTGTGATTCGTAATACAAACCTAAGTACATTTGCCATCAAACGTTCAAGCAATTACTGCAGGCAGTTAAAAAATAAATTGGATGAAATCTCAGCCAAAGTGTCAGAAATGTGAACAGAATGTGTTTTTACACGTTATGTTAATTAAGCAATCATATCACATTAGATAAAAATGTGATATTTAACTGGTTGTTTTCCCCAGGTAGTGCAGAAACAAACGTTGGGTGAGGTAAGAAACTAAATGGTTACTTAATGGTAAGTTACCTCATGAATATTTGTACCAAAAATCATCAAAATCTGATAATTGGTTTTCAAGTTAGTCAAAAAGTTGGGGATGTTTTTTTGGGACAGTGTAATATCATAATTATTGTAATGGTGAAGAATCTATGCGTCATGAACAATGGTTTGTAAAACGCTTTTCTTTGTTAATACACAACAACCAAAAAACCTAATTTTTAAAAGCCAAAACTAGGTATTCCAGCTTTGATATCTCTACCCCAAAACAATTTCCAGTTTTTAACTTGCAAATATCTCAATATCAGCTCTTGAATTATAGTTCAGTGTTTGGCTGTTTTTTTTCTGTCACCAGCAGCTTGTATAGTGATATTTTACATAATGGTTGCACATTAGAGTCCACATGGACACAGATCTACACCTTCAAGTGCTGTGATCTTGACATTTTGACCCCAAAATTCAAATTTCTAACTACTCTTAGTTCACCTTTGCCTAGTAAGAGCTGGAAAACTGATTCAAAAAACCAAGGCTTTAGATGTGGGAAAAACATTTAAAAGCCGAAACTTAAGACCGTCAGAATACTGATCAAATTTCATATTTTAATTATAAATTTTGAGCTCTAACGTCATGTCATTCACTCAACAAATAACGACACGACATGGATAACAGTGTGTAGAATGCTCTTCCTGGGTCTGTCACCAAAATTTGCTTCCCATCACTGCAAACTAAAAACCTAAATAGCATAAAACTTTTCCCCCCAAAAAACAAAGCTTTACAGGTTTTCAGTTGGTTGATTCATGTTTCTCCTTGCTCTCCACAGCATAAAATATACCAGTATTTCCGAATTTGTAGGTTCACTGAAACTTAGCCACAACAAAATATCTTGTTATAAGTGAACAAGAAAAAAATTGGATTAAATTTTGGGTGGGCTTTAGCGGGTTTTTATGTGGTTTTGCCGTCACAGGATATTGGTGTATCTACCTGGGTGCCTTTACCTTTCCATTAGAATTAAAAAAATATATTAATGTCACCCAGCATATACTTGCAACCCAGCGCCACTAATATCAATTTCCTGTAGTCGGTGGCAGTACAACAGCATGCTAAAATCATTGACATTTACTGTTTTGCAATACAATGTGCTGACGTTAATCACTCAGTGCTGTAAAAATACCAGAAAGACAGCATTTACAACTTTGTCTTCATGCTGTGCAAAGCAGCTATTTATACTGAAACAGCACAACTTACTGCCGATTAGTTAGTTACAATCAGAAGAACAACAGCTTAAAACAGAATGTACTGTTCTTTTCCCAACACATTAACAGAACTGAATTTCAGCAACGATCACAAAGCGTTGTTGCAATGTTTCCGCAGACTGCATACAATTGTCAATCAACACTCAGCTGTCGAATGTGCCCCAAGTACGCTCCATCTCGCCAACTTTAGTGCTGCTTTCGTCTGAAAGAGCAACCTAGCAGAACAACAAGTCCGGTTAAGCCTAAATTCCATAACGCTGACTTTGCCCCAGAGTCCGCAACAAAGTCGTGAACACAAATCGCGAAAATCTGCGACGCAAAACATGTCACCAAATTTCATGATTTGTGTCACAGACTTTCGTGATTTGTGTCCATGACAATGCCGACTTTCCTTGTGCATTGTAATGGACTAAATAACATTAAAGCGGCACAAACGGGTTTGTCACGAACTTGGTCGCAAACATCTTGACATGTCAAGATTGTTTTTGTCCGGTCTTTTCACAATTTACGTCCGCGACTTTCCCCGCAGCGGGGAAGTTTCGGTGAAAGTCAGCATAATGGAATGTGGGCTTTATTGGAACACTGGTCAACACTGAGCACTTCAAGTAAGCTGAAACCACACTGTTAATAGTTTGATACCACTTTCATTTTGGCTACCTCGAACTAAATTACTCTGAACTGTTAACACTGTAAAAGAGTCCAACATCATTATGTTCTAACATTAATTGCAAACTGTCTGAAATCTTTACTTTGACCTACAAATTCCTACATTTGTCTTCAGCAACACAGTTAACAAAACTGATATGTTATTATAATAAACAGCAATACTTATGATGAAGCCCAAGCATTTCAGGCTTCATTTCACAACCCAACTGATCTGATTCATTTTTACGCATGAAAGCAGCAACTGCTTTAGCGCATCTTAGCCATCACAATTCTGTCTGTCCATCCGCCTGTCTGTCCGTCACATGGGTGGATCAGACAAAAACGGTGCAAGCTAGGATCACCAAATCTTCACCGTCGGCTGCCTGGAAGACTCTAGTTCCGGGAACCGTAAAGCTTTCCCATAAATTCGAAAGAAATCATACCGAACGAGGGCACCAAATGAAAGGGGGGGGGTAAAAAATTGTGATTTTTAGTCTATAAGTCGCTGTATCTGAGTAACGGTGAGAGATAGGGCCTAGGTTACTATTAATCACTAATAGGAAGTCGTACACTAGCTCTTGATTAGCACCGAATTCAATGACCTTGGATGACCTTGAATGCCAAAATAATGTTTTTTATAGATTTTTTTGGCGATTTTGGGCTGCGAGACACATTTCAAGAGCGAATTGCGCCGAAATCAATTGACATAGACATGGACAAGCTGCATATGAAATTCTCAGCACTGAATGTAGATTTTGATGGTCCAAGTCTCAATTTTCTAGGTTCAAGAAAACCTGCGCACAATGGCATCAAATAGTGGTACCCCCGTAAAAGTCGTTATTTTAGCATTGATGGCGAATCTTTCGCGAAAACGGTTGCAGATCACAATGGGCATGCTGCCTATAACAACAAGAACTAATGATGAGCTGTTTAGTTGTATCAACATCCATGACTCTGAAAGACCCTGAACTTCCAAAACAAGAGGTTTTAACGATATTTGCCATCTTTGGCTGCAGCGCACACTGCAAAAATGAACTGCGACAAAATGGCCAAAGATAGACTGACAGTTTGCGAACAGGAACTGCTATAACCTTTCGCGCATCTCGTGAGCATTAGCTCAAATTTCTCGTTTTAATAGGCAAAAAGACTGTGGAGTGGAGAGCCAAAATTTCCTGCTAGTGTAGCTGTAAGTAATGTACTGTAAACAATTTGATAGCAGCAAGTAATAAGCAGACAAAAAAGCATGCTGGGTTGGTGACGTGGCAGTAACGCATTTCATCAGATAACGGGCCGGGTTAATACTGCGATGGGCGACTGCGTGCACACATGCCACGAAGTAAACCATCTCGGTACGTTACTAGCCACCGAAGTCAACTCAGCCTTCCATCCCTCTGGGGTAGGTAAATCAAGTACCAGCCTATCTGGCTGGGGTTAAGGCGAGGCGCATTCACCTCTGTTGGGTGGCAGGTAACATTGTGTGATCCCATACGACAGGTGATGCTCTGTAGCTCTGAGATGGGCTTCCCATTAACAGCTATATCACCACCGTTCGTTTTACGGTAGGCCTACTACTTGTTATCTAGCGGTACTCAAATTCGAATATTATTTGAATACCAAGAACCACTGAAGTCTTTTTTGCGCCACTGAAGTCTTTTTAGCACATACTGGCGCTTTACAAGTCAGATTATTATTATTATTAACCGAATACCGAATATGGAAGAAATTTGAATAATACGTCCTTACTTTTAACCTTTAACGTTTGATATTTATGGATCAGCAAGTACTGCAACAAAACAGTTTACAGACAAGAAACAGATGCACACTCAAGCTAGCAGTCCATGCCTGCAAATAATTCACTATGGGCAATATGGAAAGAACAAGCGTGGTGTGATTTTGTGCGAATAACAATAACAGGAAAGCGAAGTGATACAGCTAAGACATGAAGCAGGTGAAAGGTTTCATTATGAGTTGAAATGCATCAGCTACATGCTTTATAGTAATATCACACAGTATCAGTTAGCTGTTAGCCATATATCTTAACTGTTAACAAACAGCAGCCCTACAGACTAATCCCCAGAGACCAGAGTTTCAATTCAGTAAAAACATCCTGTTGGTACTAAAATATCACGATACAAAGTCAGATACCACGCTGATTAATGACTAAATGAAACCATGCAGCAAAACCGGAAGAAAGCCAACCTTCTGTAAGACGAGCCTTGCCACCTGTTGGCTGACAGAGAACTGTAGAGCATCCAGCACAGACGACAACAGTTTGTGCGTGGCTAAATACAGTCGTTATCTTGTAACAGCCTGTACAATGCACAACTTCAACTGCACACTGTTCATCGAACCCACTGGTAAAAAAACTAGCAACTGCATAAACTGTACTACAAAATGCTTTGTAAATGATGCCGGATTGCCGGCTGGCAGAAATCAACTTCGTAACAATCTAGGCATTGATCCTCGTAATAAGCACACAATGTCCAGTGGTAAAAGTAAGGAAAAACGGAACGCGGGAAAATGCGGTTCCTGACCTCTAGTCTTCAGTCCAAGTCGGCTTAAGTCAAAAAAAAATACTAGCAATAATGCTATTAGCAACTACACAAGACATGCGAGATTCTACGTGTTTTACTGTTCTTCAATTATATTAAACTCCAAATTTTATTGCTTTATTATTTCTGTCTAGTATTGTGTTCTGTCTGAAATAAAAAAAATGCCAAAAATGCTTATTATGCACGTTTGGCAGTTTTTTCCGAGTTCTGGATATGTCATAGCAGCGATATAGTAAAGCATACAGTTAAAGGTAAAGGTGAAATTCGTCAATTAGTATAGCGCATTTGTCGCAAACACGCCTCTAATGCGCTTTCGTCACTAAACAGAGCCGCCTGCCGCACAGCCACTGTGTGCAGCCTGCAGAGACAAACTGGCGCAGCGGCCGGCTAGGCAACCCCAGTCAGCTATACCAAGGTCCCCACCTTCCGTAACCCATGTA
>Ga0056128_1004125_pt1 | contig 18102 bp, 12 predicted proteins | sample WorMetLIZISLAND2_FD_71113 | JGI IMG/M metagenome (GOLD analysis project Ga0056128, IMG submission 71113) | Marine gutless worms symbiont microbial communities from Max Planck institute for Marine Microbiology, Germany - Olavius geniculatus... ... | reverse complement strand
TAATGTTCTGCTCCAGACCAATCCAGGCTGTACCAGTCGCTTCTTGACTTCACAAACATTCCTAAACTTCATCTGGTAGACACACTGCTGCATGACAGTCAAACCTTGTAATAGACCGGCCCACAGATTAGGATAGATGGAATTTATTGATGTTATTTCATGCATTTTAACACGTATTATGCTTGGTCTGCTTTCCCCAGGTAGTGCAAAAGCAGACGTTTCTGTGAAGTGGAAAGTAAAACACTTATTTAATAGCCAGTTGTGTGAAAAATATTTCTGCCAAAAAATATTAAAACTTCTTAGTCATTCTTCAAGTTAGGCCCTACGATCGAAAATGTCGTGGATGTTTTTTCCAGGTTATCTGTTTCGACATATTTCGCATGATCCGCTCTCCCTAGGTAGTGCAGAAGCATACATTGGGTGAGGTGGGAAACTGAACGGTCGTTTGATCGCAAGTTGTGTTCAGGAATATTCGTACCAAAAATTATCAAAATTTGATAATTGGTTTCCAAGTTACAGTCAAAAATGTAGGGGATATTTTTTAGACACAGTGTGTAATAGGCCTATATAGCTGATCCCCCAGACCATAATTTGACAGTGTGTTAGGGGGGGTTGGGAAAACAGTTGAGGGTTCAACCCCCAACTCCCCCAGCAATTAAAACACTGCCATAACCAAATAATACTAATAATAAAGCGCGATAACGCAAGCGCGGCACGGTAGGCCGACATTAGGTCTTATCTACTTGTATTAAGTTGAGTATGCTTTGTGACGTCACCAGGAGTCGTAGACCGCGTCGCTTCGGCGATTAGAGGTAAGTGGCATTCGCTTATCAATATCATTACTATGATTTATTTACCCAAGAACATCACGACAATAAAGTGAGTGAATATTAGGTTAAGGCTGGTCATTATATGGCAACAACAATGACCTTGAATGACCTTCAAGGTCACTGACAACCAGTACGGGCGGCTTTCCTAGCGACAGCTGGGCTTTTTGTTTTTTTTCTTTTAGTCGTAAGCGTGCATATTCAGATATGCGGTTCTCGAGGACAAAAACATCTTGACCTTGGCATTAAAGGCGACTTGCCTGGCCTTGGCTTTGAAAATGTTGGCCTCGAACCCAAGATCTGTGTGCATATTGGCGTGTGCTTGCAGTTCCAGGATGCAGACGGTAGCGTCGGGCAAGTCGGACGTGATCTCATCGGTGCAGTCGCCGCTACTGTGCGTCAAATGCGAGCAGACCTTGTCACAACAGCGCTACATCCTGCACGACGGGCTGCCGTACTGCATCCGCTGCTACGAGACCAACTTCTCCAACGTCTGCGCCGAGTGCGGCATCCTGATCGCCACCGACAGCAAGGTACCGACTCACATCATCCTCATCATTAATCTGTCAGCCAATCCAATTGGTGGCCTTGAAATAACCTCGTACAATGACTGACTGATTAGTCAGTCATTGTGCGAAAGTATTTTTTGACATTTACCCATTTTTCTGATGTCAAAAATAACTCCGCTGGCACAGTTTGGCCGTAATGTGCCGTGCAAATTTTGGAGTTGGAGAAGGCTCCTATATTTTGGTAGAACCTGTATCCGAAGGGGCTGGTTCGGCGATGCTACGGTTGGATAGAGCGTTGGTCACTTCCTATAGGCTGTCATTAACAACCATGTTACAACTAAAGTCTTTTGGCCGCACTTTGATATGCAAATAATTGTCAGTGTAGACAGTACCTAGTTGAGGAAAAATGAGGGAGAACCCGAATCAGTACTACATGGTAGCGGTCGGACAGTCCTATTTGTTTGTTCAGACAGTGTTTTGGGTAAGACGTACCGTTTAGCCACAATACATTACTGGCCGCGGAAGCTACTGCGACTACCCGCAGGCAGTACTTAGCCTTGAGCTACGCTTGGCAATTTTGCTAACGTTTTTATGCGCGACAACACGTAGTGCTTAGCGCGTCTTAGCTATCGTAGAGGCCTCCGTCCGTCCGTCTGTCACAGTCTGCACGATTGACGACCTTGAATCCCAAAATAGGGCCGGGGGTTTATGTGATTTTTTGTGATTTTAGGCTGCGACGCGTATTTCAACAGTAAATTCCACCTGAATTACTGGAGATACACAAAAACAACCTGCACACGAAATTTCTAGGATTAAACGTAGTATTTGACCGTCTGAGTTTCGACTTCCTAGGCTCAAAGAGTCTTCCGTACGCAGACATCAAATTTGGGTACGCTTTCAAAACGGCATTATTATTTCATTGCTCGTTTTACACTCATTCCCCAGGTGGCAGCTTCGATGCTGTCGTGCGTCACGTGAGCTTTTCTCAAATTATTCGTTTACGCGTGTTGCGCTTTAATGTATGATGTAGGACGTGGGATTCAAGAACAAGCACTGGCATGAGAAATGTTTCGCGTGCAGCGAGTGCAAAACCAACCTGATCGACAGGCCGTTCGCTCACCGCGACAACGGGCTCTACTGCGCCGCATGTTACGAGAAGAACCCTTCCATTTGTGCCTCCTGCGAAAAACCGTTCCACCTAGGTAGGACGTGCAAGGTTGCCAGCAGGGATGGGGTCTTCAAGGACTGTCCTCGACTTCGAAGACAGCTTGAAGACAAAAAATGTGGTCTTGGCCTTGCTTTCGATGTATTGGCCTTGGCCTCCAGTCACTTGCAATGAATGTGCTCTGTCCAATTAGTTTATGGTATTTGTAGGATATATTCACTGAAACATTGAAACTGTGTTTGTCTAGATAACTTAGCTTTCGATGCGCAGTATAAAATTGTCGTACTTATTTTACTTATTCAGAAGAGGGGCTATTTGCCAAGTCCGCTAACAAGAGCCGTCTATAATGCCATGTGGTGGTTCGCGATGTTAACAAGACCAGCGATTTCGTGGGTTAAAAAAGGAGGCGAGACAAAAGATTAAATTTTCCGACAAACGCTGGATATTTCCGACACATGGGTAATAAAAGTTACGATTATACCCTAAATTTGATTAACATTGGGGACTGGAATCAAATTTTTCATATTTGGATGACAATTTTCCGACAAGAATAAGATTTTCCCCACAATTTTCTGACGGCCAAAAATTTAGAGCGGCAACTAACTGCCCTTCTTCCTCTCCCGGCCACGAAACCACTGGCGAAGGCCTAACATCAATTTGGCGGTGGTTGGTTAAAAGAAAGATTGTCTGTTTTAACTGTTCTTATAAGTCTAACCAATAATTCTGGAGCTATGGAGCGTCATCTGACATATGGGATCACACAATGTTGCTGCCAGACAACACAAGTGAACGCGCCGCGTTTTAAACCCAGCCAGATAGGCCGGTATTCGATTTACCAACCCCCGAGGAATGGAAGACTTGAGCTGACCTTGGTACTGGTTACATACCGAGATGGTTTACCTGTCCGCAGACAGTCACCCGTCCATGGAGTAGGCTGTCCACTTGATAGTGACCCGAGTCGAACCCACGGGCTTTTAATCGTGAGTCAAACGTCCTCGCCGTTCTGCGTTGAAGGTGCGAAGAAGTATCTGTACGACTCGAAGCAGTGGCACGAAGACTGTTTCCGCTGCACCAACTGCAAGAACTCGATCGGCACGAGCTCGTTCATCCCGCACCAGGGCGCACCTGTCTGCGTCACCTGCTACCACGACAAGTACGCCGTCAAGTGCGTCAAGTGCAACGGAGTAAGTCGCAGCAGCTTTCTGAGTCGCGTACGGAGCGACGTAACTGAACCGAACTGAACTGACAAACTGACCAAAGGGCAAGCAGTAATGCGTTACAGTAGGCACCGTCTAACGGTGTCGCTGGCCTACGTGACTACGCTCACGTACGCGCCAAGCAATAACTGATGAGCTTGCTCTCCTTGCCGTGCCCCCATCAAAAACTAAACCGTTCAGTTACATCGATCTGTGCGCGCCTTTAGGGCCTACGTGTAACACCGGGTGAGCGACAAGCCAACCACTCGAACAAGTCGTCCACTCACTCTAGATATTTTGACCAAATCTATTATTTTTCGTTATTCTATAGCCGGTAGACGTATTCTGCTAATAATGTGGCATGAATTGTTTGCAAAAATTCAATTTTACACATCTCATAATGCGCCACAACTCACATACAGCAAGGTAGAATTTCAAAATTTTTTCGGAGATATGTAACACCGCAGACCTCGTTTCAAGAACAAGGAAAGGGGCCGAAAGCTCTTGATAACGTAGAATGACTGACAACCAACGCTTGTAATCTGATGATTTTATTTTGCATAGAACATGTCGTCAGACGATAGCAGGCTATATGTATGACTGCAGATAATCGACAAAGGAGGGCTGAAGTACCGTGGGACGGCGATGCACTCGGAGTGCTTCAGATGCGGCTATTGCAATAAGTTGCTGGCCAACGAGCACTTCGCCCCGCGCGATGACAAACAGTTCTGTAGCGACTGCTACGGTCAACTCTTCGCCAAGAGATGCACCCGCTGCCAGAAGCCCATCACCGGTAGGCGACAGAAAGACTTGTAGAACTAGACTGCCAAGCTTTAAGCAAGGCTAAATCTGTTCGCGGTAGAGGCCGTGGCACGCTGCGATATTTATAGCAATGACGACAGCGTCGGCCAATAGCTATCGGCTTAGCTGAAGCTAATAGCAGCATGGTCCTATCTCGCCATGGTAAAGTATCGGAAAATCCGGTCCTGTAACTCTGACCTTTGATTTCTGACTTTGACATTCAATAAGGTTCGTGCGGTTGTCGAGATGCATGTTCAATACAAAATTTCATCGAGCTAAGTATAATGCTTTGTGAGTTATTGTATTAACAGAGAAAAAATCAAACCAAACCAAAAACAAAAACAACCTAGCGCCGGTGCTGAAACAATACAGTCGTTGCTACCGCGAAGAGTAACAAGAAATCTGAGCTAGTGCTCATGAGACGCGCGAGAGCCTATAGCAGTTCCTGTTCGCAGGTAATCTTGGCCTGTCTCCATCCATTTCGTCGCAATTCACTCTATCAAATTACCAAAAATCACTAAAACCTATATTTTTAGGTTTCAAGGTCATTCAGGGTCATCGATTTGTCATTCTTAAGAAGATCGTTGCCAGTGCTTGTTATGATAAGCAGCATGTTTGTGTCTCTCTGCAACTATTTTCACGCTAGACAAGCCAACAACGAAATAACTACTTTTCGAAGGATATCTCTTTTTGATAGGCCTACTCGTTTGCGCAACCCTTCTTGAACCTGGAGGGTTCGGACTTGGACTGCTAAATCAGCATTCAATGCTAAAAATTCCGTATGCAGGTTGTCTTGGTCATCACCAGTTATTTTGGTGAAATTCACTCTTGAAATGCGTGTCACAGCCAGAAATCGCGAAAAATTCACTAAAACCCTCTAGTTTTGGGATTCAAGGTCATCGATGTTGACATTCGTAAAAAGCTCGTTACCAGTGCTTGGTATGATAAGCAGCATGTCTGTGCCCATCTGCAGCCATTTTCACGTAACACGAGCCAATAATGGTAGAATAACGCCTCTTTAAGAGCGGTGCTTTTCTTTCACTTCCTCGTTCGTTAAACACCAAGACAGACAGACAGACAGACACCAGGACAGAATTGCCGTAGCTAATACGCGCTATAGCTGTGCTAGCTCTCGCGCGTAAAAATTGTTGGTCCAGTGCTGACATATTGTGCGGCTCTCCATGATTTCGCTTAGACGGACGCTGTTTCTCCAGCGTCCGCCTAAAAGACGCGCTGAAAGCAGCTTTAGCCATCGCAATTCTGTCCATCCGTCTGTCTGTCACACGGGTGGATCAGTCAAAAACGGTGCAAGATAAGATCATTAAATCTTTACCGTCGACTGTTTGAAAGACTCTAGTTTCAGGAACCGTAAAGCTTTTTATACATTCATAGGGGGTCACCCCAAACGAGGGCGCTAAATGAGAGGGGGTGGGCAAAATTTGCGATTTTTGGCCAATACGTCTCTGTATCTCAGTAACGGTGCGAGATAGGGCCTAGGTTACTATCAATCACTAATAGAAAGTCGTACACTGGCTCTCGGTTGGCGCCGAATTCAATGACCTTGAATGACCTTGAACGCCAAAATAAGGGGTTTTATGGATTTTTTTGGCGATTTCGAGCTGCGACACAAGTCTATATCATTCACAAGGTAGCGCCACGGAACTATCGTTATGATATCCAGATAGGGAATTTGGTATTTGTATATTAACTTAGCGTGAACACCCCAATTTTCAGCTAAACTACTGAACCGGAACTGCTATAAGCTTTCGCGCATCTCGTAAGCATTAGCTCAAATTTCTTGTATCATTATTGTTCGTATCTATGTAAATTTTCTGAACTCGGCACGACAACTGACGATGTCCAATCTCGTTCTCACGCTGCAGATGCAAGCGAGTGGCGTAGCCAAAAATTTGAATTGGTGTGACTAACGTTCCTTTCACTTTTTCTTCCCTTTCCTTTTTTCCCTTTTTCCTCTTGCCTTCCCATTTTCATTCCCATCCCCTCACTTTCCCTTTCTTTCCCTTCCCCTCCACTTAGAAGTAGGACCTTTATAATCTAGGTAGTGAGTCTGGGAAACGCTATGAGCTCTCCCAGCGAGGTCTGGGCCAAAGCCTTAGCCCAAATCGAATTGGGTACATTATGGCTTTAAAATGTGAGCTCTGATGGCAACTATTTTAATAACTTTCCTGAGAATCAACAGACCAAATTTAGTGCAATTAAACGTGTTCTTATGTCTTGTATGCGGTCCTCTGTTCCCCTTGTCTACGCCACTGCTGCGAGCGTTACGCACGAGCGGCACGAACGCACATTTCGTGACGGCCCGAGAAGGGAGACGTGAAACCATTCTTTCATTCGAGACAGTAGCGTCGTGACGATGTGCGTTACACAGGTCTCGGCGCCGAGGGGACGCGTTATGTGTCGTTTGAAGGTCGTCACTGGCACAGCGGCTGTTTCACCTGCTTCAAGTGCGACGTCAGTCTGGTCGGCAAGGGCTTTCTCCTCAACAATGACAATATCATTTGTCCAGATTGTGACCGCAAGTAACTGCTCGCCCATCCCCTCCCTGCCTTGCCTGGCACAGTGTGATTTTTCCAATGATTTATTACAATATTAGTTCCAGTTTTTGCAGTATTTATTTTAGTTTTTGTTTCGTTTTAGTTTGCATTATTTCATAGTTTTAGTGCTATACTTTAAGCCAGTTTTAGTTCAGTTTTAGCTTTAGGCTTAGAGCATTTTTTCATCTTTCAGTTTTCGTCCAAGTTCCTTCACTTTAGTTTTAGTTATTTAAGACAAGGAAACAATATCAAAGACGCTATACGGAACTTAGAGCCTGACGTTTAATCGTCTTGTGTGTTCTTTTCAAATGCTTAGACGGTTAAAACACAAATCTGGTAACATTTTATTGTGATTTTTTCTTTTTTTGTTTTTGATTTTTTTTGTTTCCGTTTGTAATCGTTTTTCCTTTTTTGTTTAAGCTTCTTTTTATTTTTATTTTATTATTTTTGCATTATTTTACTTATCGTGAATGAATTCGTGACTTTAGTTATTGGAAAATTTCCGTATTTGTTAACGAAAATCACACTGACCCAGTGACCGGGTCACCCAGTCATAACGCCCTCCCAGAAGCACCCATCTTTTCCATCATCCGGGAATTAACCGCAGGGGTGTAGTACTAAAAGAAACAGGGAAATCCTGAACCCAGTTTGGCCTAAGGAAAAATCTTATTGGGGTTTTTGCATGTTTGGCGCTGTGTTTTGCAACTCTAATGTGTGCAAGAATGCAGTGAAGCTATTATATCGCACAGAATATTAACCTAGGGTAATTTTGTAATGGGCTTTTTACATGCTTTTTTATAGCAAAACCTTTGGGGATACGCGTCCCACTCTATGGAAAAAATGGACACGGCGTCTCTTAACGACCTTCCACTTCATTAGACCCTTGCTCTGATTAACTGCCATTTCCAACTAATCTATAGCGAAGACCTACCAAACATTTCAGTTTGATGTCAGACATTCCATATTGTTAGCAGAAACTGTCCACAATTCACATTGTAGCAAAATAATGGTCAAACATTGAGATCAACTTGCTTGCTTGAAACGATAACTATGGTTTGCTTATACTTTATAAAGTGTATTTTCAATGTTTTATCACCTATCCGTATTGTTGCGGAGTTGCTTTTAATATTTTAAACTTGTATTTAAAGACCAGTATACACTGTGAATGGATTTTTACACTGTTTGCAATAACGCTATTTGTTCATTGACAACATCTTGGTGAATTTCGGAAGTTGGCTTCGTTTTTTGTTAACTTCTTAAGCACATTCACAGTAAAGATAAATACATGGGCTATAATTGCCAAATATACTGAGTATACAACTGACAATTTTTAGCCCCCTTGCGTCGGGATGTAGAGCAGTGGCGAATCCAGAATTTTGAAATAGGCAGGCGAAAGGGTAGGAGGTGGGATCTGAGGAAGAGTCTGTGCCCCTCTCCAATTTTTAATGCAAAAACAATGCATGTTGTGCAAAATGTTCACTTGGTTACAAGCAGGCTTGCCGTGAATATGGATATCCATGTGTGGATATCAGACTTCAGCCATCCTGTAGATATATCCATAGATATATTAATATTATGCTGTCGCATTTGCTAATTAAACTGAATTATTTAAGTGTTTCATTTCTATATAATAATAATAATATTTCTCTGTCTGTCGTTTTTACTCTTTATTTTCTCGTTTGTTTATGTTATTGAGTCAAATGAATAATCAGTGACATCAGCACGGTATTTTTTTGTTAGCCTAAATTAATTTATGTGCACTATAGCAGCAACAGATCTTAATCTAGCTATGGCGCTTTAATACTGTTGTTTGGGCAACAAACGGTCTATCAATTTGTGAGATTATTTTCATTCTTTTTTTATCAAACGGTAACTAAATTACAAACGTTTTGGATTTCTAACAAATTTAATGGTAGTAATAAGTACAAACCAAGTGTTCTTTAAAGCTTTCACTTTATATATACCTGTAGGCGTACATGAATGTAACATGCGTCTTGGAAAACAAAAATCCCAGCTGTTGCTGCGATGGGCCGACCGTACCGCCTATATCTGAAGGCCAGTGTCCGACTTCCGGTTGCGAAAAAATAGCGATTTTCCAGAGTGACTGCAGTCCCATACAGATCTGTGACGTTGCTATACTGGACGCTAAAATCAGTGCTAGGATAAGATACAATACGGTAATTTGGCGCACGTAAGTGACGACTGCAGGCAGAAGCATTGCATTCAAAATTGCGGCCAAAAAGCTGCAGATAGAGACATGGTTACTTTCAACAGCTTATAGCAGTTCTTATCGCCCTATCCAAAGGTATCGCCAACTCCTTGCGACGTACCGTTTAGCCACAATACAGTTAAAAGACGACTGAGAGACGACAAATGGTAACCAAGGCTTAACGGTCGGCTATAGCAAGGGCAATAACATAATTACGGTAGATTTTCATGACAGCCGTGAAATACTTTTTTAAAATAATATTTCAACTCAAATGTGTTTTATTTTTTTACTTTTATTTATTTTTAACAGTTTCACAAAAGAAATGCCTAGAAGGGGAATGGACGCTCTGGCACTGCTGTATTTTGCGAAAATTTAGTGGCTATATGTACGCAAGATGGGCGTCTGTGGATATGGATATATCCATGGATATTCATGGATGTATCCATGAATATCCACGGAAAATCTGTGGATATGGATATGGATATAGATGGCAAATTTCATATCCACAGCAAGCCTGGTTATAAGCCCCCTCGCAACGTTTCTGAGATACAGCGACTTATTGGCCAAAAATCGCAAATTTTTTCTACCCCCTTCTCATTTAGCAGCTTTGCTCGGGATGACCGCTTTCGAATTTATGGAAAAGCGTTACGGATCCTAAAATTAGAGTCTTCCTGGCAGCCGACGGTGGTAATTTAGTGATTCTAGCTTGCACCGTTATTGACTAATCCACTTGTGTGACGGACGGACAGACGGACAGACAGAATTGCGATGGCTGAGACGCGCTATAGCAGTTCTTGCTTTCGCCCGTAAAAATCGCGAATTTTTACGAATATTAAAACACGAAACAATTTTTTTGCTATGTAGTTACACAGTACAAAATAGAACTTCAGTGACCTTTTTATCAGCATCCAGGAACTGCTAATTTATGTAGGCTGTCAACAGTCAAAGTAGGTCAGCTGTCCTAAGTTCACGTGAACTCGTGCAGTTAGTTCGCCAGCGAACTTTGTAGCTTCGATCGTCGTCGTGGCAAACGCAGAGCTCTTTCCGACTAGATGCTAGCTTGGGTGTACTGAATACTTTGTCCAGTTATAATTCTTCAAAACATCAAACAGATACTATTACGTGCTTGATAATCACACCTTTTTCCCAATCTTCTGGGACTTCCAAGTCCTGTTATAACAATATAATATTACCGAATCTAATATATAATATAATATTACTTTGGGCGCCGCTCGTATGTATCCTATCAAACTGACATGTTTTTTCGAATGCAGTAATATCCGAATTAATGTAAAAATGTGGGAAAATGCTATTATTTTGACAGCTATTATTTTAACATTTAACTTCTTTGAATATATCAAAATCGATCTCTTTTTGAGTAAGCGAAATATTTCTACGTTTTAGTTCTTTTAGTTGTAAATTGTTTTGTCGTTACTGGTCTATTTTGAGAGCATTTAAGATAACAATTTTATTATAAATTGTAATTTTAGTAGTTATGGTTCAGTTTACGCAAAGTCCTTTTCCAGCCGTAAGGCTTAGTATCGGGCGCCGCTGATATCTGTTTCCTCAGCTCTCAGCTAGACTGCAGTTTACACTGCAAGACCACGGACACGAAGGGCAAGTGCATTTCGCAAGTGTATGTTTACGTCCCAGCTTTCCCTGGTGCCAAGGACAATACTAATGTACCAGTCATGGCAAAGGATGGACGCCTGCTTCTAAGAGAGTGAACAGAACTGAAGGTGGAAAGAGCAACTTTGAAGAGGTGATGAACCAGCCCGAACCCTTGTCCTCACTAGACTTCGGGGACCCTGTTATGGCGGACTCCTTCGAGGTCTACGAGGGAAAGATCAACCTTGAAGAAGTCCAGCGTGCAGTCAGTAGCCTAATAAACAACAAGGCACCAGGCGTGGATGAGATATCTGCTGAGATGCTCAAACATGGCAAGGAGACAGTAGCAGAACAATTGGCTGAACTATTCAACAAGATATGGCAGGACTTGGCAATGTTCCAGTGTTCTGGCTAATGCCCAGGAAGCAAGCAAGCGTTACAGGTGCGTAATAACATTAATTTTTTTACTATTATCCTACGCTATCCTTGCTATAAAATATTGGTGTGCATATTTCACAGTCTTACAGGGGGTAAGCTACCCCGGATCCCGCGACTATTGGGGCCCCCGCCGTCGGCCAGAAATATAAAGTACGCCAGAATGTACCATTTTGAAAAGAAAAATTCAAAAATTTTCTCCCCAGAGGGGCCCTGTTAAAATGTTTGGGGGCCCCGCGAGAATGTTTCCCCGGGCCCCGCTGTGGCTCTCGATGGGCTTGGATGGCCAGGCTGAGTTGACGTGGGTGACTAATTACATACCGAGATGGTTTAACCATCTGCCGACATACAAGGATTCAAGTAGGTTTAGTAACCGGGACCGGCGTCGATTAACTTTGTTGATGCCACTAACGACGTTACCAACTGAGCCAAACCGCCATAGTTACAGTTTCAGTTAAGCTACGCAACACTGCGAACAACAGTGCAGTATTATTATTTTGGCGGATATAATATCACGTGGCGTCACACTGCTGCGTTACACCGTATCTTTAAGATCATCCTATGACAAAGTTAACAGCAGCATCAGTAGCCGCAACAGCATTGTTGTGAAATGATGAAGTAATAGTCGTTGATTTCGGTCGATTATTTTCACTCTTCTGTCGCCATGACAGCTGTTACCGTTTCGCGTATTCTGCGCATTCTCTCCGCTACGATTTTTATCGGTGAGTTAATTTCGGTACACCATGATAATATCCACGCTTTACTTCGTGGCTGATCTGGCTTACTGTACGTAGGCCTATACACTGACGTATATGCTGTTCTCTTGTTTATTAGCAGCCTATTGTTTAGGCACGTGCCTATAATAGGCCGTATGCACGTGCGTACGGTTTAACATCCGTCATGGAGGCCTATTATAATGTTACATAGTTAGTTTGCTGTTGATGTGTATAGGCTACTGTGTAGGTTTTCACCTAGAAATCCTGGATTAATTTTGGGGTGACGCCCGCAACTCCTTATCCGCTCACCCGCGCAAAGTCAATCACTCGCCGACGGTGAATGGCTCCCATTTTTCTCCCGATTTGCTTTTATTGTATAACCTGAACTATATTTGGTCAGCTGAGTTTCAGGAAAACAACAAAAACTGTTGTCACCATATGTCATAATTTATATTAATTACAAAAGCACTAAATTTGAGTTCGGCTAGGGCTCCGCTCCTACCCCGCTGAGGAACGGTTCTCAAATCCTTAGCTGGATTTAACCATGGGTCGTGTTTCTAAGGCAGATTACCATTTATCACCCACATTGGCAGTAACTATGATAACCTGGCAGCTCTACAGCAGGCAAAAACGTCAATGCCGAGTGCGACATTTATACGCGGCCGTCCATCAGGGATGGGGTCCTCGAGGACAGCTGTCGTCGACCTCATGGACAACTTGAGGACAAAAGAAATCGTGGGCTTGGCATTCTGTCAGTCTGTCTGTAAACACTCCTACGGCCGCAATTTTGATTTGATTTTAATGAAATTTTGCACAGTGATTCGCGGACCGAATAGTATGATTGAGTTTGTTAGGGATAAAAATCTGATAACTCCTTCCCCTATTTTATTCTCAATTTTAAAAAATTTGCATTACGGCCTATGGAGACTTCAAAGCGGTATAACCCAGTCCCCGTAAAAAAATAACTGCGCGCTGTGTTTACCACCCCCCTATTTTCGTGGTCGGGCAATTTTACGGTGTTATTTAAATTTACCTTCTGTCAACCCTTGTTGCCATAGCAACCATTCAAAAGTTGCAAAATTTTGCATTACAGCCAATCGAAATTTCACAGCGGTATAACTCGGTCCCCGTAAAAGATAATAGCGCTGTTTGCACTTATTTTTTTTATTTTTGGGCCCATGCTATCCGATGGTGTCATTTCAATTTCTTCCCTGACCACCCCTGTTGCCATGGCAACGGATTTTGGAACAAAACTGACTACAACACGACCCTCGTGAAAAATAATTGCGCGTTGTTTTCATTTACACCCCTATTTTCGGGCCCGGACTATCCGATGGCGTTATTTAAATTTTTCGCCTGCCGACTCCTGTTGCCATGGCAATAAATTTTGGAACAAAATTGACTACAACTTAGCCCCCGTGAAAGATAATTGCGCTTTGTTTGCACCTACCCCCTTTGTATGTAGATATATAGCGTGGTAATGGGACAAATACCTCATTCCACAGAACGTATTTCTAGTTCCTGAATAACTTTAACAACTTTAAACTTATGTTTATAATTTTTGGCACACATCAAAATGATATGCTTTACTAAAACCATTTAAAACTTTTTTTCAAAATTTACTTTTCACTGTGTATAGCTAATTTAATCGCGACGTCATCGAAAATGCCGTTTTTGCAGAAAGATAACGTCTAAATGAGCCTCTGCAATACTAAAACAGGAAAACTGATATAAGAAAATTACAGTAAAAACATCAGAGATTGTTGGCATAAAAATAAATTACTTTTTATCAAAATTTTAACCTAGTCTTGCTTTTTGCCATGTTAACGCGTGGCCGTCGCGTGTAGTACGGGAACGTCGTTGTGCAGTAGCCGTTATCAGCAGGCAGCGTCATTTCTGCAGACTGCGTTAGCGTCGCGATAGTGTACATTTTGTAATAAAATTATTGTTGACGCAAAAGTTGGTTAATAGTAAGTTTTGTTACTGTTGTTGACAACCAAGGCAGCTACAGGCTAAAAAGCCTATTTTTCTGCGTTTCTGTTCGTTTCGGTGTGCAGTAAAGTAAGAATATGAAGAGTGTTTTATTTTACACTGTAAAGTAGCGTCAGTATTCGGGCAGAGTGGACTATCAATATACTGTCAGTTGCATGTTGCCTTTTTAATGTTACCTACAAAAAAGTATAAACATATGTTTAATTTTGTTACAGTTATTAACCGAAACATTGTTAGCTTTTTTTTACCTCGGATACAATAAAAACGGCATTTTTGATGACGTCATAATTAAGTTAGCTCTAGTGACATGGCACTATAAAAAATATCTCAACAGTTTAATAAAATGAATATTCAAGACGAATCGTGCCAAAAATTATAAAAAATAGGTTAACGTTTGTCAAAGATATGTTGAAAAAACCGTAGACTTTTCTCCGACACGGTGTATAGTCACTTGTAATAAACGTGCTCTGTGCACTGAGTTTAAAATAGGTCTATTTGTATGATATATTTAGGCCTACTTTGTTATACTACCGTGACTATGCAGAATAAGTATCTGAATCTGCAGTTTTAATATTTTTAGGTGGCTTTGATGGTGTAGGCTAGCAGTAGGGTGTCGGGGACACTTACTCATCTACTTATTTAGTGGCCTTGCATTTGGCCTTGAATAGATAGATCTATGCTGACTGGCGCGAGACGAGTGCATTGCATGTAGGCCTATAACTTTACAGAGTACAATAGTCTTAGTTGGTTGGTGGAAGGTTGTTCGTATCCGCTGTCGACGTTTCGTCTGACCTACGTCCCCGGCGTGAGCTACCGTTACCAGTACGTGACCCATACAATACTCAACGAGGCGCAAGAACGTACCGCCGTTGATGATGCATTTAGCCCTCATCAGCAGCAGAAGCAAGGAGTGAGAAGAGACGTCGGGTTTATGCTATCGGCTGACCTTCGTTTTACTCCCATCTGGGCCGGCGACAGCGGTCTTATGGTCGTCAAACTACAGGTGACTTTATAGCTGACAGCAGTACGCTCAAACTATTGCTAAGCTCTGTCGTCCGTTCGTCTGTTCGTCGTTTGTCGTTAACGCTTTGCAGTGTGGCTAAACGGCAGGTCGTAGGCGCTAGAGGAAGGGGGAGGGGAAGGGGCAAGAGCAACTTGCCTTGCCCTGGTCCTCTTACCATCTACCCCACCTCCCCTATTCAAAAAATTTTTTATGGTTACCATACACATGCCAAGGTGTTACTTCTTTAACGTCATTTTTGCAAGACAACACAAATATCTGTAATTTTTTGGCGTTTCCAAAATATTAAAAACAGGCAAATTTGCGGCTTTCATTGCATGTCCAAAAGCTAAATGTGTTTTAGCTTCAGGAGGCTTCGACCCTGACCTCCACATCTTTTCTATTAATGCACGCAACAACTGAATAAAATCGACATTTGGCCCACGCACACACAAAAAATATTGCCCCTATGCCCTGGCCTTTGCCCCCTGTTGTTCCCCTTTCCCCAGCTTCAGATTTCTAGCCCCGACCATTGTACGTCGTAGTCAGTGGCGTTGTGGTGGAAGAGTGTAAGGGAGTGTAATTCTCCGTCCCCGCTAAATATTTAACTGTAGGATTATTGTCAACAAAATTTGTTTTTATTTGAAAATTTTGGTATAAAAATGTCAAATTTTAAGCCAAACCCCCGCATTTTGGGGAACTTTAGGGGCAAAATGGGAACTTGAACACACATCCATTACTTCGTTGTCGGAAATTTGCAGTTATTCTCTCCCGTTTATTTTTAAGCCACGACGCTGGCGGCGTGGTTGTAGTAGGCGGCATTACGGGTCTTGTCCATCTCTCTGTCCGTCTGTTTGTCTGTATGTCTGTCAATAATGATATTAGAGGAAATGTAAAATTTAATTTATTTTTAATGACGCAAAATTCGCAGCGTGTCGCTACACTACCTTGTAAAAATTGTCTGGTGCGTATTCTGTATATGTAGTCTAAACAAAGGATGGTGACGACGACGACGATGGTGATTTTATTTTCTGCAGATCTCAAACGCCAAACTCGCGAGTGAAAGTAGGTCAGCAGAGGAGCGTGAAATGAGGTCACTGTGTCATCGTCCGATCTACTTTCAGTGGGATAAAGGTCGGGTCGTTCGGGTATTTCTCTCGGACGACGATACGACTTTTACGTCAAACATCAAAAAGGGAATTGTCGACATGTTTCAGCTCCGGACCGATGACTCAGAACACCATGAGGTCTGTATTATCTCCGCCAAAAGTAAACACAGTTAACGACGAAGGTTAAGTTTTGAAGTTTTCACTTCTGTCTGTCTTTGTCCGTGTGTATGTGGACACTCACAATGGAGCGGCGCCGCGCCGTGACGTCATATCAGCAATGGCGAGATTACGTCACCAACAAATTGTGTATTGTCTGTGACGTCACCAGCAGCAACGCGTGTTGCCAGACCGCTATAGTTATAGGCCTAGCTATTTGCATTAGGAAAAAAAAGAATTTTAGTTGATTATTTCAACGAACAAGTTTACAGAATGTGTTTAAATTACTATTTTGTTTAAAAAAACGTTTTCTTGGCAGAAATATGCGTTCTCACGAGCGTTTTCTCGTTATTGCAATTTCCCTTTCTTGTAGTTAATTAACTTGTCATATTTATGTTTCTAGTATTAAAAGACTTCTTTGTTTCACAGCAGTCTTGCTTTCTTATTTGCTTACTTTGTTTTAATGACGTTTTTGTCACTTCATAAAAGGCTCGAAAAAATTTATTGCACTATTACTTATGTTTATAAATATAAGTATGCTAATATTATAATCATCTAGAGAAAAAAACTACGTCGCTGATTTACATCGTAAGCATAACTGTTGCCGTTTTATTAGGCCTTAGAGCCCAGAAACAAGATAGGGCACGTGATCATGAAAAAGGGAATGTTTTGTTCGCTAAAAACGTTAGAAGAACCAATGCGTGCTGGTAAGCAACAGGAGAAATAGTATTGACTGTTGTCACACGAAATCGTCTATAGCTACTCATTTCTCTGTAGTGTTGTCGGTCTGTCGTCTGTCACATTCATGCAATCTGCTTAAATCGTTCGTCGGATTTACGTGACCTTCGGCAAGTGCCGCAAGTACACTAGCGGGGTCCAAAATGACACAGTATATTAGATGGAGCGCAGGTCTCTGACCCATCAGAGAAAGGGAAGTTTTGGGGTCGGACTTCCAACCAAAACATGCAATTGCACATCTCTACTGTCACGTAGCGAATGCAATCGAGGCGCTGGATAGGGCCTACATAAATATGCAATTACAAATCGCTGCTGCCGTCTTGCGAATAAAAAGGAAGCGATTTCGCTCGATACCAAATGACTTTCTTTACTTGTTGTTGTCGTTATGCGTTGTCGTTTCAACAGGTAGACATCTTAGGCGATTGTCAGGTGACTTATCAGCGCCTCAACGAAGCTCACCTGAGGAAGATGAAAACTTCGTGTAAAAACCTCTTCACGTCCGGCCAGTTTCAACAAGTCAACCAGGTGATCCATGCTATATGTCTTTATCTGAATTTGATTACACCACCAAAAACACATCCGGATTTTTCTTATTTTATTTTTATCTGTCCCATTGCCATAGCATAGCATGGGACAGATTACAAGTAATTTGAGCAAAGCTCACGAGACGCGCGAAAGCCTATAGCAGTTCCTGTTCGCAGGTAATCGCAGTCTATCTCCATCCATTTCGTCGTAATTCACTCTTTTGAGCCAAAAATCGCCAAAAAAATCACGTTAAATCAATATTTTTAGGGTTCAAGGTCATTCAAGGTCATCGATGTTGATAAATTTAAAAAGCCTGTCACCAGTGCTTGTTATGGTAAGCAGCATGTATGTACCTATCTGCAACCACTTTCACGCAACACGAGATAATTGCGGTAAAATAACCACTTTTTAGGGGGGTAGCTGTCTTTGACGCCCGCCTGTGCCGGCCTCCTTGAACCTAGGGGGTCGGGACTTGGACTGCTAAAATCTACGTTGAGTGCTGAAAATTTCATATGCAGGTTGTCTTGGTCTATCTCCAGCCATTTCGTCGCAATTCAGTGT
>Ga0056128_1004123_pt1 | contig 18105 bp, 7 predicted proteins | sample WorMetLIZISLAND2_FD_71113 | JGI IMG/M metagenome (GOLD analysis project Ga0056128, IMG submission 71113) | Marine gutless worms symbiont microbial communities from Max Planck institute for Marine Microbiology, Germany - Olavius geniculatus... ... | reverse complement strand
TTATTCGAGCCAATAACGGCAAAATGACGTCTTTTTAGGGGGGTACCCCTCTTCGACGCCCTCGTTCGAGGGGAACCCCTGCACCCAGTGGCACGAAATTTTGTCACGATAAACTAGAAATCTTGGGGCAGCCCACAGTGAAGATTTCGTAATCCTAGCTTGCACCGTTTTGATACAATTCACGAGTGTGACAGACAGACAGACAGACAGACGGACAGACGCTCAGACGATGGCAAAGACGCGCGAAGCATTCTGCTTTCGCGCGTAACAAAACGAAAACAAAGTCTCAAATTTTCATTTCTATCGCATATGATTGCGTTCAAGCTTATAATTCAGTTTCAGCACACAATCTCGTAAAGCACACGGTTTACTAACTGAGTGAGCAGGTGCTAGCCAAGAGTTCGCCTGCGTGACATTGCACGACCCGTCAATCATCTGTGGAAGCATTGCCTGACACCGGCTAGAAGTATATCGTCGTCGTCGTACACTTTAACGCTCGAGGTGAAATTTGTCAAAAAAATAATATTTACGCGGTAGCCTATTGTAGCAAAAACTTATAGGTAAGGTGGGAAGTTTAATGGTGGTACTGTGGCAAATTTCTTTGCGAGGTCATTAGCTAACGAATTTTGAACATCGGTCGCAGTTTGGCAAAGATATGACAAATAATGCAAGGAGTTGTTTTTATAAAATACGGGGTACGTACGTAAACCTGCTGCTTTAAAAAACATTTGACAGTTGCCGTGCAAATTGAGCAGATGTTCCAAGGACATCATAGGTAAATTCTCCCTTGTCGTGTCGTAAAGGTTATGCAGCGCTGCTCGCAAAATACACTGTCTACACAGCGATGATCTTGCCATGCGAATCAAAACGAGTTATATATGTGCTTCACTTCTTTGATGTTTTCTTTAGCGTCGTTAAAGCCAGAAGATGAAAGATGGCACCATACTCTCTATATCATACTGTTTTATTTGCTGCGCTGCTTGTACTTTTGGTAAATAGATGATGGTAATAATGATGATAATATTTAAACGGTCGTTTATGTCGTTTTAAACCAATGTTTTAGCTCTGCCAATCACACACTTTAAAATTTACTGCCGACAGTGTTCGTGACTTACCGATGGCTAAAATGTAAAGTTAAACATTTTTTGTATTAAGTTAAACGAAACAAAGCCCATCAAGGGCCGAAAAGGCAATTTTCAGAACACCGTGTCTGTAGTGTTCTAACGTAACAACGTTTTAATTACAATATAAGTTTTTATAATGTTACTTGCATATTTTTAAGTAGGCTAAACGTGAAGTATATTGATACCAACAAATTGTACAAAACATTAAAATTGTTGAAAAAATACATAGTGTTGAAATTCTTTTTTTTTATTTTCTCGAAACGTCGCTGGCAACAGATAGGATGTTTTGCCATTCTGGCTTTGAGATAAGCCTCTGTCTGTTATTTTATTTTCCCCAATATCTTTGCGCTGTCGCGGTAAAAATTTCTTTCCACTTGAAAGAACAAACACCGTTCGCAATCAGCGCTAAATTGTTCTCTGCCTTGCACCGTACCAAGTACAGCAATGATAATGTGCTGATTATCGCAATTATTTAGTATCGATCTCACGTTCCGCTTACTGTCCATTACGTCTATTTCATAGTACGAAGAAAGGGAACGCTTTCGCCAATTCGAAGGTGTGTTCCCATGCGTCCCATCACACTATAGTCAATACCATGCACTGGTCTTATATGCGTCTGTTAATGACGTCTCTTATCTGTTGTTATGCGTCTCGATCGCGACAGAAGCGACTGCGTTCGGGCGCCAAGAAATAAAATATATTTCCCGATGCTATATGGGCATAACAAGAACTAGAATCCTGCAGTGAGCTACAATGTTACTCTGAAAACAATTACGTAATTAATGCATGCAGTAAATCCTCTAGTAACGTCGGCTTCTATATTCAATAAGTTTCTTCTTAATTTTTTTCTGGATGCATTGGAACATGTTCTTGTGTCTTCTCATATAGCTACTACGCCCATGCATCAAATATACTACAATGCAGATATCTAGTATTATGTGATATAAGCCTAACTTTGACTTCCAGGCCGGTATCTGCCGGTGGCGTGGATTGAACATTTGTCTTGTCTCAGTCCGTCTTCACCAGTGCGATATTACATAGACAGAAGCGCTTTTACTAGATGCATATGAAGTGAGGATATTAAGATCTTTGCTTCGTTCGGAGTTGATCTGCCTCATATTATTGTGAGCGCCGCATCACCTTACTATAAGTATAATCTTCTTCCTGCCGAGTAGCCTTACTAGAAGTCGTTATAACCACACAGTTTGCATTTCGCTATAAGTATATACAACGGGTTATGGATACATGCAGAGCTCAAATAGCATTGTAGTTATGACGCGACTGATGAGCAGCAGACATCCATTATCATCCGCTGTTGCTATTGTTAAGACGCGTACAGAGCGACGTTACTGAACTGAACTGACATGGTTTAGTTTTTAACGAACTGACCAAATGTGCAAGCAGTAATGCATTACAGTAGGCACCATCTAACGGCGTCGGTGGCCTACGTGACTACGCTTAATAGGCTCATCTTGCTTGCCCATTAGTCAGTTCGTCAAAAACTAAACCGTGTCAGTTCAGTTCAGTTTCGTCGCTCTGTACACGTCTTTACATAGCATTTATACACTTATTTCACCGTCGCCTATTCATATGTTTGGACATACTTTACTGTGTGTTGTGTAAGCCTAGCCTAAAAAATATTTTAATTTAGCCTTTGGTTCTTTTTCCACTTTTTTGCGACTTCCAGGACTAATCTGTCCGTCGGTAGGCCTATTGTACAAGTCTATATAGCGGTGAGTGACTATATAATCTGCCCGTTGGCATTCCGCACGTTTGTACTATTGTATACCGCCATGTACACTGTACGTTCTACCCTTGTGCTGGATTGCACTCGTATGCTGGCTACAACGTTGCGCAGTACTTGTATTGTATTGCATTAAAAAGATTTGCATAGCTAATTGCAATGCAAAACAATGCGTCGTGTTACAGCAAAAAAAAACCTTCCGAAATCATATAAAAACGTTGAAAACGTAAAAAAAACGTGACAATTTTTTTAAACGTTTAAAAACGTGGAATAAAAAATGTCGAACATAATTTGTTCAACCTGTTGCTTAATGCTTAATGCTGTAGTGCATTATAGCTAAAACTAAAGAACGAAATAAAACTTTATTCAATTTTAATTCAACTTTGTTATCGTAGGACCAAGTATCACTAGACAAACTAAGTAAACTACTATTACTATGGCCTTCGTTCTTGTGGTTTTTAAATTGCTTTTGGAAACTATTGATAAAATTTTCAAAGAACATTATTGTAAATTTTTAAAAAGTTTTAAAAATATAAAAAAATGTTAAAAAATAAAAAAAACAGTAAAAACGTTTATTACATCTATGGTTTACAGTTATATTGCTATTGTTTTTTGTTAGTTGTTGTTAGGCTGCCGTAAGTCCTATTGCGTCTTGTTCGTGCAATTTTCTTTGCTGCAAACTCTTAAGCAAATCAATGATTGATTGACGAATTGATTGACTGATTGTACTGTAATTGTGCGAAGGTGTTTCAATGGTTCCAACGTCTTTCTTCTTTGATGACACAAGTACGTGTGCAGTCCGTCACTCTGTGCATACATTTTTCTGAATAGGCCTATAGCTACTGTCGCCTACCAGATTAGTAGACGTTTGTAATCTGCAAACCAAATAAAGATAACATTATTCAACGACTGCGCTAAGCTTGCGTAACAAATTGCTTCCGTCAGATGTTCAAAGCAAGATCGCGGCGAAAAAAATGATCCGTATACTATAGGCCTATAGCAGCGGACTGTGTTGAACGATTCATGAATATCGTAGCTGGCTTTCTTGGCTTAATAATAGCTTATCTACCGCGGCCATATTAGCTCCAGTGTTCTTTTGCGTGATATGCCGTTGCCGCTGACGGTAGGCTAACTAAAGTCAGTGCGAATTTTGAGCATTTATGGTTAGATAGGAACCTAAGCAGTCAATATATAATTTGTCGAAAATGCAAAAAAGTATCTTTTATCAGCAATTTACGGTGATTTACGGTGTGCATTACAACAATAATTTTTTTAACATAAAGTATAATGCATTAAACTGCCAAGAAATGCATCACAGTCACTGACGTCGTCTGCATCTTTCAATATTATACATGTTTACAAAACGTTTGTCTGTTAAAGTTTGCAAAGAACAAAGACCTTTAGAGAACAAACTTTTTCTTGAATGTTTTCACAACGTGCTTTACAATTTAGCTCTTTTCTTTTAATTTCATGTTTTTGCTGCGTTGAGTATAACCGTATCGTACCGTAGGCCTATCGTTTATTAAATGTTTTAGGCGGAATTGCTTTTGCAGCGCAAGCAATTCCGCTTATTCCAACACTTTTCTTCGTAGCGTGGTCTGTCCGTCATCAGTTGTCTGTCTCATTTGTGCATCCTGTTTAAACTGTTTAACGGATTTGGATGTCATTTGGCAGGTACACCTGCAATACGATGTCCAATGACAGGTTGCTAGTCCCTAAATCTCCAACGGGGGGAGATTTGGGGTCAAACCTCAAACCAGAACATGCAATTGCTTACGACGAATATAAATGACGATTTACAGTTCATCAGGTAGCAGCATCTATTAGCGGTTTCGTTTTTTACCAACGGACTTTGGTTTTTGTTGCTCGTTACGACGCAGTAAAGGAAAACAAAGACAGGTAACAACATCAGGTAGATTTTTGATGACAGGATCGGCCTTTAATTCTACTGACACCTTCGCTATCAAAAAAGAACACAATCGTTGCTGCTTTAGCTTTGAAATAAATCCAGACATATTCATGAACGTGTTTCATGAATAAACGTAATGCGAACTACGATCCACAGATGACAGCAGTCAAAATAAAATTAATAATACTGACAATTTTTAAAATAATGTGAGAACCGGACGGAACGGACAGAAAAAAAACAGACGGACAGACAACGACAAAAATACTGTAGCAGCTTTGGGACTATAGTCACAGCAAACGGTACGCGTTCATTGCGCCTGGGTAGAACCTCACGAAAACAGAACCATTTCACTCGTGGTTCAGAAATGAAAACAGCGTTAATAGGTCAGTTGTCACAAAAACCGACATCAGTATGGAAAAAATCGAGCGAAAATAGTTTTGTGACGTTTGCGTTCCTCAGCAGAAAGAAAACTGATCTTATCCGACCAAGATAAAAAACAAAATCATGAAAACAACTACTGAGCGAGCATATACAAAAATAACGATTTTTTAAATTTTAGGCTGTACGTGTTTAATCAGCTCGATCATGTCGCAGACAGAAAAAATGAACAGCATAATAGGCCTAGGTCTATAAGCGCGGGGGGGCAATTTGAAAAAATTTGCATGGCCGCGGGGAAAACGCAGACTTCACTTTCAGAAAAACAGACAGCAGTATCCCGGAAATGGATTTCAAGGACCGGACAAATCTTATGTTTACAACGGGGGTTCCAACGATAGTTCACGACGTAACGATGATATTACTAGCATTGGGGCTGCTAGACAAGGGGTCCCCAGAAGAGCTTGGTGGGGCTGTTTTCGTCCTCGCTGGTGAAGAAGTCGACTCCGGCCGTGACAAACTCGTCCAAGCTGAGCTGTCCGTCGTGGTTTGTGTCGATCGCTTCGAACGTCGGACCCGCCATCTTCGTATCCAGACCGATTATGTCGAAGAACAGCTCAAACTCCTCTTTCTGAATCATTCCGTCGCTGTTGGCGTCGATGGCACTGAAGAAGAGCGGCAGCGGGCCGGCGAGCGTTTCTTTCATCGACGGGTCTTGCACCTGTTTCTTGAGCGTCGCTATGAACGCGTCTTGGTTTAGAGCCGCGCCGCCCGTGCTGTCCTTCAAGTACTTCTCCCATACCTGCAACGACACAAACCTCATCAATAGACGTCAGTGACGTCTATCTCGCCGGGCGGGAGGGGTGTTGGGGGCGATCGTCCCACAAGTAAAAATACCAAGACCAGTGGCCACAAGTCGAAACTCCTTACGAAAATTTCTTTTCGTAAAGACTTTTTTCCTTAAAAAAGTATAAGTAATTTTCCCCTCCCAAAGGAGAGTACAAAGCGGTAGAACTAAACTTGAATGGAACAAAACGAAATAAAATGAGTTCAGTTTAGTTCAGTTGATTTTGTTTCATTTTAGTTCATTTCACTTCTGTCACTTTAAACACACCTTAAAAGTTTTAGCGGTTTTGTGGCTTTTTTGTACCCAAAATGCATTGCTGCCTGGGGAGGGTAAAGCGTTCGTTCTCTTGGACGTCGTAGCTGGTGAGAGCCTGAAGAGAATTCGCTATCCCCTCCCCGTAGTGACACCTGGTGAACATTCGTTGGAAGAAGGACAGCAGTGGTTGCCGAAGCGCTGACAACAAATGCATTGATGAAAATTGTAATCAGATAAATTTAATATAACTTATTAGTGTGTTCACGTCGACTACATTGCGATTACCCGCCATAGGCAGTTTTTTTGGGGGGAGGGGGCAAAGGGGTCATGCCCCCAAGTTGCCAAAGTCGTCTTTTTGCTTTGCATATGCAGTGGATTATAAAGTTCTGCAGTAAAACTAATAAAATTTTTACTCAATGTATGCATTTTAGGGGGTTTTCATGCCCAAAAAACCGTTTGCTTCCGGGCTGCGCCTGGCCACAGGCTTTTCCGCAAGAATTCCACCTTTGTTTTCGGCTTTCGGTCTCAATTTTTGGCCCTTGGGGGCTAGTTCGCCTTTTGTGACTCCAATTTCTGGCTATGCCTACGTAAGAGTAAGTAACAATAAACAATAAATAACGACAGGGGAGTCTACTCTAAATTACATAAACCTAATTAAAGCAAACGCTACAAAAAAACATAAAAATTTTTTTTTGAAAATTAGGAAAAGTTGAATATTAGTATTATTATTTTGCATTTTTCATATATTTACGATATCTTACAACCAGAAGGGTTCTGTGACGCTTAGAATGCACCAAATTCGTTTTTCGCCGGGGCTCCGCCCCGGACCTCGCTGGGGGAGCTCATGACGCTCCCCCAGAGTCCCTAGTCGGCTGGGGAGAGGCATACTCTCTCCCCATTCCCCTCCCCGTCGACGCCTGCAACGCTTCACCTTGAGTTTGGGGGAATTGCTTCAAGGACTTAGAAAAATAGACGCTTTTTATCGCATGCAAGTCAATCTCCATGGCAGTCTTTGTATTTCTGCTGTATTTCTAAACTGTTAAGGTCATAGAAAAAAGGAAATTTAGCACAAGAGTCCACGAAAACACGCCTTTTTGATTTTAAGATCTAAAAAAATTTCTGGGGGAAGAGGCATCGCCCTCTTCCCAGACATTTACCCCTCCCCACACCCAATTCCCTTGGCGCCTTTCGCGCCTCGACTTGGCTCGCGCCTTTGGCGCTCGACCTTGCCACCCAACTTCAACTTCTGGATCCGCCTATGTTACCCACAGAAAAATGGACAGATTGAGTGGACCTGCGGTCATGTATAGCAAAAGAAGGCAAAGAACATGATGACACTGTATGCTCGGCTTCCGTGGCAGTTACACGCTCAATGACATTGTGTCTCAAGATTTCTTGCATCGTCTTTCTCGCTTTGAGTTGTTAGTCAAAGAGAATATTCCGTGTTTTTTCATGAGGCCTTCAAGCTGTGCGATCATGTGACTATTTTAATCTAATCTAAAATCAATCTGATATAGCGCTAGGAGCCTAGAAACAATGTCACTGTTAATAGGACTGCCAATTCTGCGGGGCCAGATATGACACGACAGTCTCCATCTACTGAGCAGTATGCGTACAGCGTCGAAGCTCCGGCCAAATGGTTATGTGCATATCCAGTCTCAACAGAAATCGCGTAGGAACAGTTCCGCCAGGAAAAATAACAGCAAATCACCTACACCTTTTCGTAGAGCAAATCTCGTTTTGCATAATTTGGAAAAAGTATAGCTTTCGAAAGTAGACAGCGGTTAGACCTACTCTATTTGCTCACACGCGCCATTCACCAGACAAATGTTTAATAGGCTATAGCCTAGTATTATACCGAGGTGCAGAATAATTTTTCCCGGGCCTTGGAATAATTACATTTGTGACTCTTCGAGCAAGTGCTATGTTTGCCGACTGCAGTCCACGTCCGTTTCGCAGCTCGCTTCTTTTGCAGTTTTGTAAACGTACTTGAACGTGGTAATTTTTGCTTCCCTGGTAGCGGCCTCCCGGCCGGTGCCGCAGTGTAAGCTTACGGCTGTGTCACTTTGTGGCGTTAAAAATTAACAACCCGCTGTACAATACGTATTACTGCTATACTGACAAACGTGTCAAGCTAAATGGTCACTTAACAACGCAATGTCTGCGACCAAAGCATGTTTGCAATACAGCGAACAAACTAGCTACAAGAAATTTGAGAAATGTTTACGTAACGCGCGACAGAATCATTGCTGGCACCTGAAAAATCAGTGTACAACGTGAAATAAAATGATAATAATAGTGCGTTTAACAACGGTACCCAAATTTGATGTTTCCGTACGGAGGACTACTTAGACATATGAGAAAAAATGTGAACTGCTAAAATTTACCCAAAATGTTATAAATTTTATATTCATATTAACCTAGTTTATTTCTAGCAATTTTGTCACAATTCACTGTTGAAATATGCGTCGTAGCCTAGCATCGCGAAAAAATCAATAATAACCCGCTTCGTAGATTTTAAAGTCGTTCAAGGTCATCACTGTAGGTAACCCCCGTTTGTGTCTATCTGCAACGGTTTTCACGTTAAATTAATGCATAGTAGCAAAAATTGCGCATTTTAAAATCGTATCTAAATTTGACGCCAGCATATGGAGGATTCATTAAACACAGAAGGCCAAAATTTAAATTGATAAAATACACGTTTAATGCTGAAAATTTCACGTGCAAGTTGTCTTAGTAGGTCTCCAGCCATTTCGGCGCAATTCACTTTTGAAATATGCAACGCAACCTAAAACCGTATAAACCGCAAAAAAAGTCACAAAACACACTATTTTGAAAGTTGAAAGTCTTTCAAAGTCATTGATGTTGGTACCCCCGGAAAGCTCGTGAGCAGTGCTTGTTATAATAAGCAGCAAGTCTGCAGCCGTTTTTACGTTTAGGCTAACGCTCTTGTTCGAGGGGAACCCAGCGGCATGAAATTATGTCACAAAAAAACACTAGAGTCGTTGTGGCAGCCGACGTTTCGGGATTGCACCGTTTTGATAGTAATCGTGCAGTGTGACGGACAAAGGACAGACAGACAGACAGACAAACGGACGGACACCTCTAAAACGCGCTTAGTACTATGTATTGTCGAACCTAAAAACTAAACAAAACTAAAAGAAAAAAAACGTTAGGAACTTCAGACAATCGCGAAATGAGTAAAGTTCGTTTAGCATGCGCTCATTCTCGACAATGCATTAACATATCGACCCACATAATTATACAAAATATTTATTCGTTGCTAGAACTACCAAGTCCTTAGCGGCGTTTGCCGGTGTACACCGGCAAGTTACTAATTCATCAGCCGTGTGTCTGAAGCAAGCCGGTGCCGGGAGCGTCTCCCCCGAGTCTGTCATCAGCTGAGCTGCATGGAAGGAATTATTGCTTACGCCTCTACGCAGCCAGAGACATCATCCACGGACCGTGCGTAGTGTAACGTTTGCGTGAGTGCTTAAATTATTGCCCAGCAGCCTGCTAGGTACGTCAGCAAGTTGAGTGATAAGGCGCATCCGTACGTGATGCCGCATGGCGCGTGTTGCCAGCGTCCAGCCAGCTCATGCGATCACGCACTGACCGTGGAATTTCGTGAGCTGCGTTGCGTCCGGTGGTTCTCATCAAACGCAACGCACGCAACGCAACAATACGCACCGCTTCTATCGTTTTGGCCGTTGTGTCAGCAGCTGCGTCCGTTGCGCACATTGCAATGGATGGAAATCCGGCTTTAGTCCTGCAAGCAGTGGCGTAGCAAGAAAAATAAAGACAGCAGAAAATCGCAAAAAAATAGCAAAAAACACGGCAAACTTTTTGAAAATGGTAAAAGTCACGGCAAAATCACGCCATAAAATTGCGGGCCTAAAAACCAATATAAATTCCATAAAACGCAACATCTAGTAGTATTGACGATCATTATTACGAAAAGTGCAAAGTTTTCATTTGTAAAATTTTGTCGCTGCGGAGCATTAAAATACAACTTTCTACGACGACGTCACATATTGAGCCAGTAAATAACAAAAAATACGGACTTCGGTAGCAGTAGCAAAAGTAAATATTTTTGTGTTAAAATCGCAGCATTTATGTTGATTAAAAACGAAAAATTATTTTTAAAAAAGTAACAAAGGGTAAAATCACTGCATTTTGGCTAAAAAACACGGCATTTTACGAAAATCACGGCTTCCGCGATTTCCGTGTTTCCGTGATTTTTTATTGTCCCTAAAAATCATGCAGCAAATAAAGCAAATGATTTTGTAGAGGATTTTGCTTGAAAAGGGGCAGGCCGACGCAGGGAAGCTTTTTTCCTTCTGCATTTTCTTTTTTTATTTTTCCTTCTCTTCCTTTTCTTTATTTTCCGTTTTTTTAATTAAAAATACGTAAAAAATTTATATAGTGCACAACTATAGGTTGGTGCCTAAAAGCAAGTTTTAAGATAATGTTTTAAACTGGTAAGAAACACATCACATAAGCGAGTGCGACCACTCAAATGCAGCTACATAGACCTACTCTAAAAGCTCCCCCGCATCAAGGTCCGGAGCTCGAGCGCAAAACATTTGTATTTTCAAGGTAAATTTAGAGCCCACAAAATTCATCCAATAGCCTAGTGATTTACTTATATTCACAATTTTCTGATGAGTTTCAAAAAATGTGTGTTTTGTGGCCGCTTAAGATCATCCGATGATCTTAACTCAAATGAATAGTCTGCGAATAGCTAATTAAGCGGTATATAGGCCTAATTAACTGTGCAGGAAATAATTTATTCATTGTTAATTGTATGAACAAAAACGATTTATAATTAATAGCTTTGGGATACGGCCTCAGCGCTGGGCAGGTGTAAGAGCCTGCCCACCCCGGAAGGAAGGTAAGGTAAGCTTTGGGATATAATGCAGATACACACGTATGTTCAAATTTAATGCCACCGCGAAGACTCTATAGAGGTAAACGAAACACCAACTCATAATCTCTAATATCTCCAATTCCACACACACATCGTTGTCACAACTTGTAGGTTAGTTAGCCATTAGTTGACTTTAAGGTTGGTGGCGTGGCGTATTGGTAACGCGTTGTGTCCGATCAACGAAATTCACCTACGTCGGGTCCGGTTAGTACTTGGATGGGTGACTGTCTGCGGACAGATAAACCATCTCGGTGTGTAACCAGCCACCTAAGTCAACTCAGCTTTCCGTCCGTCTGGGGTAGGTAGATCGAGTACCAACCTATCTTGCTAGGGTTACGGCGGGGCGCGTTCACCTGTCGGTTGGCAGGTAACACTGTGTGATCCCATACGGCTCGTGACGCTCCGTAACTCTGTGATGGGTTTTCTATAAAAAGCTATACAGTACCTTTAACCTTTTTTAACCTTTATAACTATACTGGTACTACAAGCTTACGAGTAGCTCACACTGTAAATTTTGCACTTTCCTTGTTTATCCCTTTTCTGCATCAAGGTCCGATACAATTTGGCTAATAACAAAAACGCGATAGAGAGCTTCCGCTGTGCAGTTAATCGTCGAAGAGATATGTCCTTCAGGTCACGTGACATAAAATTAAGTTAACTAAATTATAAGAATTGCAAGACTAAAGAAATGTCCGCTGTTTGTAGGTCGAGAAGTAGCAGCATTACGCGCATAGATAAATACGCGATTCTGCTACAGGAGCACAGGTTTATTATGGAACTCAGCTATAGGCACTACGTCGTCATATAGTCCGTTGTAACAAACTCAAAGTTTTCATGACCAACACTCGATTCAATTTTTCAATTATTTAATAATCAGGTATCACACTACGCAGGTCAAGGTCTGGTTTTTATGCGCTATTACTAAGACGCTCATTTGATTGAGACGTGTGTTTTTGTAACAGGGCGTCAGAGTGAAATGGTGATCTACAAGGTGCATGATTGTGCACGGGGCGTGTTTACAACGAACCTCGATGCAATACGTTAACAAAGAACATCAGATCAAATCAAATGCGTCTGAGTTAGGCTTACATAATATAGTAGTCTACCAATTTTAAATAAATGATTATGTACCAAACGGCTCTGGCATGATCGTCAGACAACAACTGAACTTAAAGTTATCTGTCAACGATAACATGATCAGACTCTCGTCACGTAGGCCAGTGTTTTTAGACGTTTGTCATAGGTCCGCACGTCCGCTGAAAAACCGAATGACCTTGCGCCATGCCTGAAGTGAGCCAAAACACGTGTGGCTTTCAGGTGGACGCCCTTGGCAAGCACGGCAAAAATAATGTGTCTACTTCTATTTGTCTATTCGTTTGCCATTTGGGAATACGTGAACTCAGATAGTGCTCTGACAAACATCAAACGACGTTTTGGTCTGCAATGCACGGAGGCAATTGAACGACTATACCGCGTTAGGTCAGTTTGACAAAACTCGGTTAGCCGAATTTTTTCCGGCGGTTAGGCGTAAAATCTTATATCGGCTAAGCCGGCTTAGCCATAAACTTTTTCGGCGGCGGCGGTGGCTAACCGAAAAAAATTTTCGGCGACGGTGGTTATGGCGGCGGCTTAGGGGTCTATAATAACCTAATTTGCCAACTCGTCTAAAAAGCCTCCAGTCCATTGCTATCGCAAGCATTAGCAAAGCCCCAGCAAGCGGAGCAGTTTTGCACGAGGGAAAAATCGGAAGACTAACTGCGGACAGTCCTCAGGCATACCATAAAGTCATGGGGTTCGAAGACCGTAAAAAGTAAGTCTATGTGCACAGCCCGCCATGACGGTATCAATGTGTTTAGTCATGGAAAAGTTATGAGATAGTGTTATACTGTGGTTAGACCCAAAGCGAAAGCGCGCATGCAACTTCCTTTAATTACGACGAAACAGTTCAAAATCAAAATCTTACGAAAAATGTGTCTTTGTTTTTTTTTGAGAAAGAGAGACAAGTGCTTTTGAGCTCATAACATTAATTTACATCATGCAACCATAACGCTATTGTAAGAACTACAGGGCCGTAACGGCAGGACGTCGGACTTGCGATGAAAAGGTCGTGGGTTTGACTCCTGAACGCGGTTACTACTTGCAAGGCTGACTGTCTGCAAACATGTAAACCATCTTGGTGTGTAACCAATCACCAAGGTCAACTCAGCCTTTCATCCCTCCGGGGTATCGTAGGAAAATGGAGTAGAGGTTTGCCTGGCTGCGTTTAAGGCGAGGTGCGCTCACATGTTTCAGGTGACAAGTATAACCCTCTGTGATCCCATATGACAAGTGACGCTTATTCAACTTTTTAACGTTTCAGGCAAATACAAACGGATACGTTTGGTTCTGTGGTACTGCAAAATGACATAATTAACAACAAAGCTAGCGAGGCATTTGCCAGTGATTGCAGGCAAATGAAATGCCGTTAACCACCGGCCATTAAGCTAAAGTTACACCGACGTTTCTAATCTGGTCGGCAAGCCATAACCCTGTCACGGTTTATAGTCACATACACCTCCGTAGTGCGTTCGTAGATTAGGCCTACGTGACTGTTTTGGAGTTTTAAAGTACATCGGCTTTTTCAGGCATTTCGCTCGCTGGTTACTTTTCGCGAGCGACGTTTCTGTAAAGGTGAGAAGAGCACCACATCAATAATCAGTATAGTGATTACTGGTGGCTCACAACCGACAGACGACTGCTGCGTAGAAAATTTCAAGTGGCCATCGGCCTATCTGAGTCCGATTCACGCCCTTTTTGGTTCTAAGTCGGGGTTTTCCGGGTCGGCGCATCTAATCTACCAGGTTCTTCTTGAGGTTCTCACTAGCCTGTCGGCCTATTGAGATAATGCACGAGGGGGTCACATTCTAAAATATCTCATGTTGTCAGTTTTATTTTGGCTAGCAGCTACTTATTAGCGCGTATGATAAAATTTTCGTAGGCTTATCATATTTTTTGAAACGTCAAATTGTAAGAGCATATTAATGACATAATTCCCAGATGAGAATTATGGGCCCCTTTGGTTCTTCGGCAAAAGACTTCAACCCCACTAGTCCCCTGTCTATACAACTGCCAAAATTCATTCAAACGTGACTTTCTTTCAGCGAAGGTAAATTGAACGTCTGTCTGCTACATAATTATCATTAATAACACTGTATTTTTCAACAGCGGCATTATACACTGTGTCTCAAATAACGTCCTACTTTGTAACTGTCCATATCTTTGACGAATATTAACCGATTACTAGCACAATCTTTGGACAATTTGCAATAAAATGGTTATTGAATATCTCACCACACCGTGACTGCGTCGCTACACTACCTTGTAAAATACAAATGCAAGAAAAAACTAACAATACTAGGCAACAAGCGTGTTGGAAGTTGAAAGACACATCAGACCAAAATCCCGACAAATGATCGGTCAGTATTTTACGAAGATATAGACAATCACAAAGTGGAACGTTTTTTGAGACGCAGTGTATGTTATAAAGATTAAAAGCGTAAAGTTGCAGTTCTTCGACCTAGTTGCACATTTTCAACAAAGGAGATACAAATGCTCAAAGTTTTACTTTTGCTTTTAAATCACATATGTGCATAATGAAACATTTCTCCAACTGTCGGAAAATAAGCACAATTTAGTGCGCTTATTGTTCTAAGCTTCCAACATCAAATTTTGCGATTTAAAAAATCCCAAGAAAAACATTTTTAGACGATCTAAGATCCCTATGCCACGATGCAACTGTTTATCAGCGACCGCTTACGCACAATAATATTTATTCATTATTTATTTATTTAACTTAGGCAGCTTGGCCCATATAACACAAGCACTAAACACTATAAAAACACAAGCCAAATTAAAACAATGACACACTCGAATGATATAACTTAATAGGGTTGCACTTGCCTGAAGAAGTTTCGACTTCAGTTCTTTTCCTTTGGCGTCGTCGAGTTTTTCTCGTTTGACGAAGCGCTCGGCCATTCCCTCGAAGTCCTTCTGGGTGATGGCGCCGTCTTTGTCGAAGTCGATGCGCTGAAAGTACGTCTTCATCTTGCGAACCCAGAAATCAGACATGGTTGCGGCTTTAAGACGCGCTGTGAATAGCAGAAGTAAGTCGCCGACACTCTCTGCCGATCGTGCAGTGCACTTACTGACTGAATGAGCGACTAGCTTATTGCTTATTGTTGCTTGCTGCCTCTGCTGCTGCTGCTGCAGCTGCTGCGTCCGCTGAGCACTGCTTCCATTTGGCAATTAAGAAAGTAAGTAAGTAATCAAAACTTACCAGTAATTAAGTACGTTTCGTTAAATTTTGTTTACATTTTGCATTAACTCGTCACGCCAGACCTTTAAACTAACAAGTTCACGTTCTCACGCCTTGGTTTTCGACTGCTATCGACAGATGCTGTATGTTTTTTGGTCGCACGTTGGCGCGGTAGTCTTTTAAAGTGCGTTCTAACTGCACGCGTTAACGCGTATTGCATATTCATGAGCCAATCAATCAAAGTGCCCGATCCAAATTTCTTGGACATTTTGATTGGTTGGCTCATGAATATGCAATACGCGTTAACGCGCGCAGTGAGAATGCACCTTTAGTCACTCGAAGTTTATTTGCATTATATCTCGAAAGTCAGTTGATAAAAAAACTTTGCCAAACTTTGGTCGATAATGTTGGTTAAAACACAAATAATCTAGTTGAATTTTGAAAGTAAAAAAGTTTACTGTCAAGGTGGCTGAAATGTGAAAAAGTCAAGACTTCACATCTGCCAAACAGTTTGAAATGTAACGATAAGTTTATGTACTGTACGTAGTAAAATATCGTGCAAAAGTGACATATTTGCATCACGAAGTTCGCAGGGTAACAGATAAAATCGTGCAACATTAAATTTTGTGCGTGTTTTTTTTCTACTGCGAACGGAGGCGTTAACGTTGACGTTTAAGAGTGAAGGAAGTTTCCCTATTTTTAACAGCCGTTAGCACTGAAGTTACTGTTTTAAATTCTCTTTTTATTATAAAAGACATAAACTAAACTGTCATTATTGTCTGAAAATTGAAATTAGCTATTCATTAATTTACGATCGCATTCGTACAGCCCATCTCTAACACTATAGGCTTATGTCTGCAGTAGTATAGAGAGTTGGTAACTCCACGAGTGCATTTAAACGTGATCATACAACGACAGCATATGCTTACACCACCGACCGCCGCCAACCGTGAACTAAGTGTCGGTTTACCCGGTAACCACTGTCCTGTATTAGTTCGTTTTACACTCACCTCGCACACTTTAAATTTTCGTCTATACACTTGATTGTGTTGATAAGTTGTGTTGATAGTAAAAAAAAGTATGTCTTGATGGAAAATTTATCGCAAAGCTACAAAACGTCACCTGCCGTATAAGAATAATATCACAGTGTTGCCCGTCATCCGACACAGGTATATATGCACCCCGCTTTAACTCCAGCCAAACAGGCCGGCACTCTACACAACTTAATTACCCCCAGAAGAATGGAAGGCTAAGGTCTTGATTATATATCGTGATGCTTTCGACCTGTCCGCAGACAGCTGTCCGCAAACTAGTTAGCAATCCCGAGCGGGAAATCAAACCCACGATCTCTTGATCGCAAGTGCGACGTTCTAGCCGTTACGCCAGCACGGGATGTGATGCCTAGTGCATTGCCGGTGAACACAATGTACCTTGCTGCGGTTAAGCAGCTATTCGTGTGGTGTCATTAATGTTGGCAGCGCCCGCAGTTGATGCAAATAGCTGGCCATGCAAAGAGCCATTGCGTCAAGCCACTCAGCACCAACACACGCCTCAGGTGCTTAGGCAAGCTCAGCGGCGGCACAAACAGTCGTTAAAGTCGTAGCCTTGATCGACAGAACAGCCGACATGTATCCATCGGCGTCCAACATTCACCGGCCTATTGCCACTTCCGCGCATGCTCTGCTCTTGCTCAAGCTGGCATAACTTGAAACATAATTATGCCGGCCCACTGCAGACATATTATGTGGCTGTCCGCCTGTATGTACATACAGGAAGTACTTATTTTTACAGCTGTTTAGGCGAGATATGCGTCATTTTTTGCAGGTTTTTGAGATCCGGTAGGCTTGTGCTTCATTGTCGACCTCTAGAAATGAAAATTGGTACACACACCGGTTACTTCTGCACATGGAAACGTTCAGACCAATTATGGCTTTTCTACGTTTTCGCGTTTTCGAGCTGAAAGCCGCTAAGGGACGGACGGACAAACGGACGGGCAAGTTCCGTAATGCGGCCTATTGGACGGCCGCATAAAGAAATGACGACAATGGTTCATGTCAGAGCTTTACTTTATTTTAAGATCCGAAGTATATAGTCATTGCTGTGTTTGCTTTTTAGCTGACCGTTAGATCGAGCTTTAGGTGCGATACGTCGTCTCTCGTCTGTCTGTCTGTCATCTGTAATGCATGTATTGTGGCTAAACCGTACGTCGTAAGGGGTCAGCGATGGCACCGTTAGATAGGACGATGACGAGTTTTTTTATAAACTGTCAATAGTAACCATGTCTTTATCTGCGGCGGTTTGACCGCAATTTTGAATGCAAAGTTGCTGTCTGCAGCTAACACACACGTGCGCCAAATTCTAGCGTTCAGTGTAGCGTTTGATATAGCAGAGTCACAAGGCGTGTATGAGACTGTAGTCACTTTGAGAAATCGCTTTCTTTCCGCTATCGGAAGTCGGACGCTGCATGGCCTTCGATTATAGGCGGTACGGTCGGCCCACCGTAGCGACAGCTGGGCTCCTTGACGTTTAAGCTCTGGAGATTTTTATTTGTTGATGGCTATTGTATCAGCCGAGTGCTGCAGGCTAATTTAAATTCACCATTATCATCAATATCAATAAGATAGTGC
>Ga0056128_1004122_pt1 | contig 18105 bp, 11 predicted proteins | sample WorMetLIZISLAND2_FD_71113 | JGI IMG/M metagenome (GOLD analysis project Ga0056128, IMG submission 71113) | Marine gutless worms symbiont microbial communities from Max Planck institute for Marine Microbiology, Germany - Olavius geniculatus... ... | reverse complement strand
TATGTGGAAAGTCATAAAATCTCATGTGCAGAAGGAAATGTCAGCTATTAACTCTCGACAGAACCGTATCAAGTCTGCTCTCACAACCTGAAGCAAAGTTCATTAAACCTCCATTTGTCACCTTTACGCATCCATTCCGCGACGATTTCGTTCTATTATTGCACACAAAGGATTTACAAAAAAATCTGAAACGTCAGGTAAGCGCTTTTGTGGAAATAATGTTGTTTACGATGTTTGAATTTAACTCGCAAACAACGAATCGAGCGTTCGCGCCGCCGCCATTATGACACACTTTTGGCCACACGCTGTACATATCTCTAATCTTCTTAATCTAAATTGTTGTGAAACACTCACTTCAATGAAAAATACAATACAAGTTATTAATATTAAGAAGAAATCCAATGATCTGATCTGCAGTTCATATACTCAGTCATTATATACTACAGAACACAAATAAAATACAGCTGAGATAATAACTCCACCAAGTTTTGGCGAATTCAGCCAAGTTTTGCACAGTTTTGACCAGCAATAAATTCCCCATACATCTATAACATACTGTTTCAGCTGATCCAAACTCATAAACTGACTGTGTGGAAAAATGAGTGAGTGAGTGAGTGAGTAGGGTTTAACGTCCCACCCGACACAGTATAAGTCATTTCAGGTATTTTGCAAAATGTGGAAAAAACAACCAGCAAACTTCTGGCATGAAATGCAGCTTTAAAGCAATTTATTCTACCACACAAAATTACTCATATCAGCTGCTGTTTTTATACAGCACATCAGACGTTCATAAACAAGCAACAACATTAAAAAACACAAAGTCGAGAAAACTCAAAATGCTAGAATATTGACTGCAAATATGCACAGTTATCGTTGAAGCTTAGTTAGCATTATCAACAACAGTACAAAGGTGAAACTCATTGGGTTTCAAACACATTTTCATTCAACATAAGTTAAAAAGCTAGCTTCAGCTTCACACGTTGCGTTGATACACCACACATACAGCATTGAAAACATTTAGTTGACATTAATGGAGCACTTCAGTCAGTCTTGCAGCTTACAACTGCTGCAGGTCAACCACGCTCATGTTAGGCGAGTACAAAAATTTTGTTGCCATCACGAAAAGTACACAAACTCAGCCATAAAATAAAAGACAACCGTAATGACAAAACAGCTAGTCAGTGATTTCGTTTTAAACCAGGGCGGTATCAAAATTTGGCTTCGGCTCCAGCCACCATTTTTACAAATCTGATTAGTGACACTTGGGCAGATTTCTGGCTTTGTGTCAAATTTACAAAAATTTCAGTGTTGGTTTAACACATTGGTTTGCTCATTAGCTGAACTAAACTAACGAGAACTTGTTGATTTGTGATTGATGTCGACTGATCATTACATGAACATGGATCGCAGTGATCAGATAATAAGCTTACTACAAAAGAAGTCAAAAACTTTGTGCCCAGCCATGTTTACTGCCTGGAAATGTCAGTAAATCACTAATCACAGGCACAATTAAGGCAGAAATGGACGGAAAAACTAAATGTCCCATTTCTAATCTACAGCGGTAACTAGCAAATCAAGCTTTGGCTCCAACTGTATTTACATCAACAAATGCTGAATTCAGAAAACAGACATCCGGTACAGGCCTACTTTAAACTATGCTGTCAGTAACTAGAAATGAAAAGTGGACATCAAACACCTCTCACCAAATGCAACAGAAATTACTAGGGCTCACAGTTTTCCGTGGGCCAGTTTGCAAAATTCAATTCGGCCTTCAATTTGTAAGTAAACTGAGCTTTATCCTGCTCAAAAACTTTACTTTCTGAAGAGCCGACTGGCATAGTGACATTGTGCTTAGTTATGCTAGCAACGTACAAAGATAACTACCTATATTTTTTGTTTTAAAAGTGCAATCTGTCAAGTTGTGTTGCATTTATTTACGATTGTGCCATATTGCGAGTAGGGCCCACAGCTTTTGGCAATTCAGTTTGATTTTTTCATGTCAAAAATACATCATCAAGTCAAAAATCGTACTAATTGCCAGTGAATTTTTAATTTCTGCAAAATTCCGCGAAAATATCAAAATTCCGTGGCAAAAGAAAAATTCAGTGACTCGGCTTGAAACTGTGGGCCCTACAAATTACAGCAAGCAAACATTTGAACCACAAATGCCGCAAGCTAAATGTTACCTCACCCACACACACACTCTAGTTAGCAGTAATGTTAATAAAAAGACCCAAAAATAGATTCACTAACAGTTCAAGTAATACCCCACAGTCAAAACATAACAATATAGCCAATACAAAAATACAGGCAAATCACAAGCATCAACATATATCAAGTTTAATCACCATAATAAACATTACAGCAAACTCGTTAGCAGTGAATTTAGTACCGAATGTGCACCAGTTAGAGAGTAATGATACAGAAAGTCAAGCACTTGCAGGCAATAGCAATATCTGACATTTAATTCATGTACAGATTTGGTCGGGTAAAAAACTATCGCCTTTATTGCCTGTAATTATCTGCAGAGAATAACAATGCCAGGGGAAACGTTTTCGATGCTACCATAATGGCAAAGCTACCGTTGGAGTTCATCCGGTTCACTTAATAAATGCACGATTGTATCAATCAGTCATCTATCCTCAGACCAAGCCATCCAACCAAGGCCGTGAGACCACCTGTAGACTGCTTTCATCTACATCTGATACAAAACAGTTGCCACAATCTTGTCAGAACACCTTCATTTGACGTTGGCCGAGTAGTCAATGTAATTGGTGATTACGTTGACTACTCGGCCAAAAAGTAAACATCAAAGGAAGGTGTGCTGACAAGATTGTAGCAACTATTTTGTACATCCAAATACTGTATTAACAATATCATTGTTAGCACCCTTGGACATCTCCCGTGAACGGTGCATGGATTGTATGTAAAAGAATAAAGAATGATCGCACGGATGTGAGTAGAAAGAATCCATCAGACAGTTGTTAGACGCAAGCCGTAGCGGTGGTTGCAGTGGCTGCCGGTGGTGGCGAGTTATCAACACAAGTTTCAGTCGTCACCTGATTGGCATCATGTTCAGAGTCACCCGAGTCCCGCGCACTGAACTCTGTCTTGTCAAACTGTCTCAGGTGAATCTGTGCCGACCAATAATACAAAACACAGCACAGGTTTGCTCATTGGTCACTTTCTTAACAACACAATAAACAGGCCTTAGTAACACAGCAAATGGATGACAGCAACTTATTTACCACTTTTCCAAATTCTTCACAATGTTCAGAGTCGCAACTGAAACTAATATAATGCTGCTGTCATAACTCAATAAGCAATCACTGCTCATTCATCAGCCGGGCCCTTGTTTTTCCACAAAATTTATGACAATTTCTGGCGATGCAATTCGTGAAATTCCACAATACTGTTATCTACAAATACCCACTACTCAGTGCTGGGAAGTAAAGTGTTACATGTAATTATGTTACAGAAAATTACTCTTATAATAACAAAATAAGGTAATTATCGATTATTTGTGTCACAATTATGACAAAAATGAGCTTACAACTAGATTTTATTGTAATGTAAATAACAAAACTAAAAGAAACCAGGAAAGAAATAACATTAAATTAGATATAAATAAGACAAAAATCACACGTTTTCCACTGCAAGCATAAAATTTCATGGTGTGACATAAAAACACATGCCACAGAATACTGGTGGCCCTTTTCACTGCAGCAGAACTGACCTGTATGTAAAGATTAACTTCGGTTGATCGACTGAGGTAGGGAAAGTTGCCACCATTCTTTAGATGAGCCCGACGTGCATCTGGGTATGATTTGTACAGTGCATCCTTGGCACTTTGAGACAACGCACTGCTATCATTCACCTACACATACACACAGCCAGCTGACTCTAAGAATGATAGTAATAGGAAAAACAATGTTTACAATGCTGTCATCATTGTCAGAGTTCACCCAGTTCATCTGACGAATGTAGCACAGTGTCAATTTTTGGTCCAATGCGATTAGCTTGAGCTGCAGGTCTGAGGAAACTGGCAGCTACATTAACCACTGCTATTTATTACAACTCAGCTTGAAAGCTGACAATCATTTACCATCCCATGAAGAATAGATGCCCGCAGACAGTCAGCAATCCAGAAACAAACTGGGCCTGGGGAATGGGAACTATATTGATCGGACTTAACACAACATGTTAACCACTACAGCATTCCACCAAGTACAGATATTCTGATACTCTCTACTGAGTGATTTCAGGTCATCTCACATCTCTCCACAAATGTACTGACGTCATTACTTTCTGGCAGTTGCCTTCTTAGCTACAGAGCATCACTGTCTTGGGTCAGAATCAGTCATTCACAGCAGCCGACTGAAAGTCAAAGCCACTACCTCTTGAACAAGCGAGCTTGGCTAAACTGATCCAAAGGCACACAGAGACTTGAAATTATCATAATACCAAAACATAATACTTAGTTGCTGCAGTAATAAAGCCCAAAAGAACAGTTTAAGTAATAAACTAGAAATTTGGGGCAAAGCCGAACATGAGTCCACATGGCACCCAGTCCAATTGGGGGGAAAATTTGGTGGAGAGGGAGAGGTAAAATTTCCCTGGCAGCAAAGTCACATGGCCCGAACTCAAATGCATTGGCATTGTCGACTTAGGGTAAGTCAACATGAGCGCCTATAACTTTCTTGTTAGTCGACCAAAGTTCATAATTTTTTTTTGTTCAATGCCCTAGAGATAGTTCTTGTAAAAGCCATTTACAGCTTGTCAATATCTTCATCTGTTTGAAACACATTTGCACTCAAACTCAAAGGTTTTCTCAAATCACACCAAATTTTGGACCTTTTTCCCCTCCCAAATTTTAAGGGGGCGGTGCCCTTCAAACCTTGTACCTAATGTATGATGTCTAGACAGCGGCACGTCATGTGCTAAAGTTTTGTTGGGCTACTCTCCTTATGTCCAAAGTTATAGGCACTCATTTACTAAATTTTAAGCCAATTTGTGACCCCTTTTTAAAAAATTGTAAGGGGAACCCCATCTCTGATGGGGGTGCCAGTAAGACTTGGTCATTCTCTAGTGCATGTAAAAATTTGGGGGTGCAGCACCCTTTAAGGGCCAAAATATGGTCTTCCAAAAACGTCGATTTGGGTGGGTACGATTTTACCACTTAATCTCCATGATTGGTGGACCGAAGTTCACCAAACTATTTTCACCCAACATGGGAGGAATTGCGGTAAAAATGTAATTGACTGATTTCGAATTTCTTCATCCATTCCGGAGATATTCGCCGCCAAAGTTGAAAGTTGCAAGAAATCGGGCCAAATTTTGCATGTTTTTGGCCCCTAAAATTTTTTTTGGGAGGGCCCCGCAAAATTTTGGACTGGCATCACAAAATCTAGCCTAGGTTTGATCACCACACAAAATTTCGCACCAATTGGCCAATGCATCTCAGACATCTTGCGATTGAAACTTTTTAAAAACATCTGCGCTAAAACATAAGTCTACTCCGCAAGCTTTCGCTTCTGGCGGACTAAGGATAGACAATCAAGCATGAAAAAAACTGATGGCTAACTCACATCAATAATTGTAATTGGCACTCGTGTTACGAGGTATGTTGCAACCGATGATGAACGACAGTTTAATGTGAGCCTCGATGAAAGTTCACGCTGGCTAAGGCTGTCTAACTGTCAACATCATGTTCACAAAAGTCACTCATCAGCTGTTCTGAACAGGTGTTTCAAACATGACTCACTGGCAAATTTACTGCATCACAAATTTAAATAGTGTATAACGGCCAAATCACCTCCAAAGCAATTTTCAACACTGCAAAGACTACCTCCTTCCTGTTGGCATTGCATAATCAGTAATATCCACAATAATTTTAACAATAAAATCCAGACTGATAAAAGAGTAAAGATTTTGCAATAGACATGACAGTGATGTGTCTTGCAACAATCTGATTAGTTTCTCTTCAATTCATGATGGCACCTATTCATTGGTTTAAACAAATAAGCATACCGGTATTAATCCTGAACACCGCACACAAAACATGCAAACAGCTTCGAATGTCTCAGTGCCAACCATTTCAATTATACTTAACAATGTCAGACTGACTTCTGCTCACAAGGTAATAGCACTAATTATGCAGAGAAATATGCAAAAAAAACAAAGGGCAATGCAAATACAAAAAACTCACAAAAATCACAAACTGATATTCCTCTAAACTCAAAAACGGCAAATAAGAGGTAAATCACTTACGCAATTTACAACAAAGTCAATAGCATCGGACATCTCAGCATCGTGGCTGCCACGCTCAAAGTTGCCAATGACCATTCTCTTCAGTACAAGAGCTGGCAACAGCCAGTAACTGCACATTACACACCAGGCACAAACAGTTCAAATTAAGTTTTAACAACAGTAAAAAGTCAGTTTTTAGCATTTGCTTTATGCCAAAAATGCCAATATGTACTGAAAACTGAACCTGTACACTGCACCCATAACCCAGCTATTGGGATCCTTTATCATTTTCAATAATCTCTAATTAGAAAATTATATATGTATAAAAGCTGGCTTGTTAATGTCCAAGCACTACTGAGTACATCTGTGAAAGTAACAAAGCATCCCACCATTATAATGTTTTCATTACTTTTTAACTCAGTCTCTACCATTAAATGCATCACTGCATACATTTCTAGCATTATACTAAATGTTATCTGCATTTTGTTTAAAAAAATAACCGAAATGACATTCAAACAAGCAACTAATCAAAGAATTTAAAATATCTTGACATCAAACTATGACACCAAAACAGTCATCACATTGCACATCAGACGACCATCTCTGAGTAGCACAGCAAGATCATGCCAAAGTGTTCAACAGAAGACAACAATGCATTAGAAAACTAGGAAGCAGTCATATAGCCCGCATAGCTCTGCCAAGGCAATGTTGTTCGCTAGATGGCAGCACCATCTTCGGTTTGCCAGCGGTTCCCTTATGCCCCATTGAAAGCAACGGTAACGAAAATTTCAAAGTGATCCAGAATCCAGGATTCCTTCCAGATCACCCCCAAAATTAAACCACTGGTAGTTTGTGCCATGCCCAACATACCCTCAAAATTTCAGAAAAATCCGTCCATAACTTATTGAGTTATCTTGCTAACAGACAGACAGACTAACAAAGTCTGGCAAAAACATTACCTCCTTGACGGAGGTAATCAAGATTAAGTTCAGGAAATGCTTAATGCCATCTAACTGTTTATGCCTCAGAGCATTCTGTCAAAGCAAGTGCTGTAGCCTAACGTGCATCACAACTGTTTAGTACTAAAAGTTCAAATGTCTCATCATGTCTTCTCAACAGCAAGCCAAGTCAAGCAAAGCAAATCCGCTTAACGCCACACATTAGCACAATAAACCAACGACAACGTAAATATAAGATGAAAACCATATTGTTCTACACTTGCATCCAGAAATAACCAACAGACATACGTTGGTGCCGCAATAGTCTGGTCAAAGATTTCAGTGTCAGTAAAAGCATTGCAAAGAATCAATGACTGGACCCGATGACTTCGAGCCGTGTGTTCAACAAACTTCTGTGCCAGAAAACCACCGAGTGAAGCACCAAATAAATGAACCTACACGCAAACAACAAAAAATTATATGTCATCCAGATTCAGATTTAATGTGTATTTACAGTCAAAGCTCCATTTAATGTATAACATAGTCCCATGACTTCTCAAAGCATGCCAAATATGTACTTATTATTTGCACTGCCGAACTGCTTACCCGATCAATGCCGAGATGATCAAGAAGTCTTACGAAGCCCTCACAGAACTCTTTGCATGTCCACAACACAGGATATTCCAGCTAAAACGGACAATGCAAAATCCATACAAAACAGAAATTGTAGTTTGCCTAAACTAATGCAGTGAACATAATTTGATCAATTAAAGTATAATGTGACATCTGCAATGAAAATGTATGCCAAGACAAACTTCATGTGCATCCATTCCTACGTCATTACAGTCAGCATGATTTATGTCAGTAACTTTCAGACAACTTTGTACAATAAAAAACAAAGATTCTGCATAGACAACAAAATCCTAAGCTTGTTTAAATGTTCTGTTACTAGATGACCAGCATTATTAACAAGCAGTTCCTCTAAACTGGCAGTATTTGCAAAGCTAAATTTCTATGAATTTCTGCAGTTAATTTATTATGTTTAGTTCAATAATCCCAGGTCCTTTCATTGCTTTGATGCTGTTTGTTAATAGCAGAAGAAGCACCAAGAATGTGTGAAATATTGCCATAACAATTTGCCCCAAAAATTTCAAGGACCTGGAATCAAGATATAGATAAAATATAAATAAATCGACCAGTAAAAAACCAAAACTAAAAGTGGTAATGGTGGTGACTTAGTACAATAATTGCTCACCTATTGCAACATCCCATGTAACAATATGAAAAATATCTTTACTGCAGTAATAGATGAGTTATGACACCGAATGCCAACTTACAGCAATGACACGGTAGCCAGATGCCGACAGAGCCAACAGCTGCTTGAAAAAGACGTCAGCTCTACCACTAACTGGCGGCAAGCAGATCAACGGACACCTTACATACTTTGAACCAACATCATAGACGGTCCACTCTTTATGTTTCCCACCATCCACACAAATCTACAACAAAATACAAAGACTTCTGTAATACAATTTTAAGGGCAAAATTGATTAACAGCACATTAACTGCAGTATATTGAATGTATCAGATGTGCCATAATATTTGTTCAAGAATGTGTGAGGCATTACAAAGTACTACTAGTAGTTTAGTATTCTTGCTACAAAATGAAATTCCGCTATAACTACACAACTGCACACAAACTACAAAATATGACAATTTTTTCACTTTTCACTTTTTTAATTTTACAGATGCATCTCTCTTTGACCTTATACCCTGAAACCTGATTACGAATGGTTCATTTGACATGCTACAGCTATGCTGTAGGCATCTATGGCACAGTTGTCATCTGTCACGCTGGGTAAAGAATGTACTGTGGCTAAATTTTAGGTGTAACTTTTCACACAAATAATTAGCCCTGTATCAAGGCTATCTGCAGGCAAAATTTGGGTGATGCAGTGCAAGGTAAACAATTTAAAATCCGGGGATGAATAGAGAATAGAACAAGAAATTTGAGCTAATCCTCACAAGATGCGCAAAAGCCTATAGCAGTTCCGGTTCAGTAGTTTAGCTGAAAATTGGGGTGTTCACGCTAAGTTAATATACAGATACCAAATTCTCTATCTGGATCACATAACAATAGTTCCATGGTGCCACCTTGTGAATGATATAGACTTGTGTCGCAGCCCAGTCGCCAAAAAATCCATAAAACCCACTATTTTGGCGTTCAAGGTCATTCGACGTCATTGAATTTGGCGCCAATCGAGAGCTAGTGTACGACTTCCTATTAGTGATTAATAGTAATCTAGGCCCTATCTCCCACCGTTACTGAGATACAGTGACTTATTGGCCAAACTAGAGTCTTCCAGGCAGCCGACTGTGAAGATTTGGTGATTTTAGCTTGCACCACTTTTGACTGATCCACCCGTGTGACAGATGGACGGACGGACAGACAGATGGACGGACGGATGGACAGAATTGCGATAGCTAAGACGTGCTGAAAGCTTTCACACGTAAAACAATGTGCATTTTCAATAGAAAACTGGCCATAACTCGGAAATGGTAAGACCAAGGTTACTATTAGTCACTAACAGAAAATGGCATATGCCCTTTCAGATAAGATAGTGTGAGACAAGGCTAAGTTTGCTATTGATCACTAATAAAAAATTGTATGTGCTCTTTCAGATGAGACAAAAATCATCAACATTGGATGACCTTGAAGGTCAGTACTGCAACAGAAACTGTGTAGGCTGTAGCACATGTTCCTTAGCGACAGCTGGGCATTCTTGTTGTCACATCATACTACAGACAAGTTCTTATAAAAATTCATTAATGCACATCACAGTGTGGCTTGACTATCTAACGGTTAGCGTGTCGAACTCAACGATCATGAGGCTGCGCGTTTGAATCCTTGCCATTATACATTAAACCTAGGCATGTTGCTCACACACCACAGCCCATCGATGCAATACCTCACTTTGGAAGACCTGTCAACTAACTGACTAGAAACAAAAAAAGTCAAAAAATGCATGGATGCAAAGATAGATAAACAAATACAGCATGACTACGATAATGGGTGTAAACAAAATGGGAAGATTACAAAAATGGTATAAAAATCTCATTTCAACAACAAAAAACATATCATAAAGTCTTTAACCTTCCGCAATGGCACACTAGATCTGAAGCTCAAATATTCTCGTGAATGTGCCAGTTCTCCCATAGTTAGTATGATAACCACTCACGTCTACAAATAACAACAAAAATACAGAAAAAAGTCACTAAAAAGTGCTATTAAACTGTATTCCAAGCATAACTTGGTTCATTATTTGCAACGTGCGACTTGCTTTGCTCACAAGAGACACAGCTACGTACGTTATACCAGCAATTTTTGTCAATCAACTGCTTAACAAGTTAATAATTACTGAACCGCAGCGGCAAAAATAGTAAGTGGATGTCAACAGCAGACAAGACACGGATTAAAAGACACTGGCTAACAGATAGGTCCTTTAAATATCATCGTACCTGGTGTTGGACGTAATCAGGTGTGACAGCTGTGTCGCACCACGTTCAACACCGCCTTTGATTTTTACAGTCAATAAAATACTTGTCGCACATTATATTACGTACTGTCGCATTCACTTTTCACTTCTAATACGCGTAAAATTACCAAAATGATAACATACAAAAACGTCAACAAACACGCCCACTCAGATGCGAGCTGCATAAATATCGCATGGGACCATAATTACTTTTACTGGCAGCCTATTAATCACTCAATACTGGCGCTTCCGTAATGTTAAATTGTTTTTGTGTACTAATCTTAATACTTTTATAATTAACAGCGGGTAAAATTTGTAAAACTAATAGCAAATTTAACTTCTCGTAATACCGTATTGCAAAATTTTGGTCCAATCTGGTTTGCAGAAAGCCCATTGCCCCATTCAAAGATGGCGGATGACAAAGTTTGTGCTTTGGATGAAAGATTAACGCAGTTAGAGCGACGAATTTTTGGATCAGCTGAAAAGGATGTCGAATATCCTAAAGTACGAGCTATTGCTGATAGCCGATTTTAGGTTACAAGTTTTATAATATATCAAGAGTGACTTCTGATGACATCTGTATGCAAGTGCCACGCCCCCTAGCTGGGCACTTCTGTAGTTCTGAATCTGAAATAGACATATTGAAATTGCACAAGTTAAAACACTGTCACGACCATAATACAGACAAATTATGTTAATTTTTAAGCACTTAACTCCACCATTAGTGCTCCTGCTAAGTAGTAGTAGCCGTAGGAGGAGCAGCAACAGCCCGACGATGGTAAAAGGCGGATCTGCTGATGAGGCAACGATAAAAGACGGATGTCGATGTGGAGGAGATCCGCCTTTTACCCATCGTACTGCCACGCTTCTGGACCAATAAGTGGTGTATAACCCTGTATTAATTTGGGGCCTTTGGGCGCTGTGCTTTTTTGTGACTGGCATGTTATCAGGGGCGTCATTTAGCGAGGCTAGAGGGGTCTATGGACCCCCAAGGATTAAAAAGTTTTATTTTTTCCTGTAAATTGTACCCTTGAAACACTGTTAATGCTGTAAAAATAATACATTACATAGTCTGGGACCCCCAAGGATTATGGAGACCCCCCAATTATTTACTGAAATGATGCCACTGCACGTTGTATTGAAATTACCATACTTTGCATATCGTTTGAGTTAAAATCGTAAGTTGGCAAATCTGGGTTTATAATAGTGACTTCCTGCTGCACTTAGTAGTCATCATTGTCATCATCCGTTGTCGTTCATCGTCATGTGACGTCACGTACTGTAGGCCTACGTTGTCGTGTGCATTGTCACGTGTCGCGTGATCATACATCCACGTCATCATTGTATATTGTCTTTATGCGTTTTAGTTGTCACATGTTGCATTCTTCGTCGTGCGTTCTTGCGCGTCGTCGTCGTTTATATCTTGCCATTGTGCGTTGTCATCATCATGTGACAAAGCAGACCACTTTTTACTGAGTAAATGCCTAGACGAATTCGGGATCAGGAATTAGGCTACTGTCTAGGCCTCTGCAGAGTGTGAACTGTGAAGAAATTCACAGCGCAGACTTCAAATGTCTGCTGCCTATAAAGCATCCACTGAGCAGTTAATTACGGAGCGAATGTTTGAAAAACTCAACAACTTTCGTGACTGGTAATGTGCATGACAACTGTTATCCGCACATCTGTTTTTTACCCACACATCCGCACTTAGCATTCGCATTTATATCCGCCTTTTACCTGTTGCCACATCCGCAGATTCGCACATCCGCTTATTACCCATAGCCGCAACAGCCAGTGCATTGTGGGTTTGTAGATAGCAACGTTGGTTCATTCATTGCGAAATGTGTGACTTATGAATAAACGTGGAACAGGTGAAGATATATGAGACCTGTTGCATATCTTTGAGACACCATATAGGAAGACAAAGCTATACACTATACTGTCTTACCATGTCATTTTTGAGCAAAAATCTTAATAAACTATACTAGATTTCTGGAGGGGCAGCACATTTCCCACAAGTTTAATAATCGCATTGAATTTATATTAGTTGTTAACAGCAAAATTTATACACATGTTGATGCTGCAGCTCTTAATTTATACCATCTGTGGGCAGCACATTAATGAAAGATAATTGATGTAATGGGTTACTCTTCTGAATGCATGTGTTCTTGTATTTATGAATGTGTATTATGTGTATATGTCTTCTGTGTTAATATTTTCATTATGTGGTTTCAAGCTGTGTGTTGTAAACTATTGCATGCTTGTGGAATGCATTCTGTTCTGTATGTGTGTATGGATGCAGGAAACGACACAGGTTCGTATGCTTTACAGTTTTTTTGTGTGTTGATTGAAGCAATGTTTCTGCATTATTTTTACTATGTTTTTATATATAATTTAATTCTTTCACTTTTTGTCATGCATGTGCCAGACTGAATGGGTGCAGTGTCCTGTCCACACTGTTTGGCTGTTGGTTTGCATTTTTTGTCTCATTGGTGAGTTTTAAATAAGGGGCATAAGAGATTGAGGTGCTGTAATGTTTCATTTTTAACTTTTAACTTTGATGAGAGGCGGGACTAGTTTGTTTAGGTTAAAATTTAATGCTGAGTTTAAGAGCTGGTACAAAAACTATTTACAGTGCTTGTGTGTATACCCGTTTCATGAAACCTTGTGCCTTTCTTATTTTTTTACAGTTTGCTTTTTCAGTTCTGCTTGCTTTTGTGGCTTTAGAATCAATTGTGTGTAACAAACATTTTTTTTGACTAATATGTATCTCGAGCATATTGTGCATTATTATCACTTATTTGATTCAGCACACAAACATATTTTGCAGCATTTTGTTTGGCTTCAAACCATGCCGCTAATATTTGTATTATAAGCATGTTGCTTTACATTTTTTGCATGCCTGGTTGTGTTCATCATTTTAGCCATTTTCTCGAACAGTTTTAGGTACTGATACAAAGTAGTGATGATTCGATATATTGAAAATATCAATATATTGTTTCTGATATCGATGTATCGTATCGTATCGTCAAAAAAATATTGAATTTTTCGATATCACACGATATCTTTTATATATCGGGATATTTTCGATATATCGCAATATTTTACGCTAGAAGTTTATATTTTTATTACTGTATTGCCAAAATAATGAGAATAAATGGAGAAAACGACTCTAACAAAGCAAACAAACTCTTTTATATCTACGTAAAGCAAACTGCCTTGCTGAATGTTCACGTCTTGTTCTTGTGCTTGTATAAGATTTATGTACTTATCGTTTTTAAAATATCGATATTGATATCGTGATATTTTCAAAATATTGTATCAATATCATATCGAAATTAAAATCTTGATATTGAATCATCACTAATACAAAGTTGTAAATGCTGTATGTGCTGTAAGAAGAGGTCCGGTGACATTTAACTGAGATCAATTGTCTGTAGTGTTCTAGGTGCTTTGCTGCTTTGATCACTGTGCAGTTTAGACTGGCATATCATACCATACAGCATACCATGGCCATCCCTCTGTGTGTAGGCACAATGAGTACTGAGTACCAATGATAACTTGGAACATAAATGGGCAAGTTGTGCGATGAACTAGCCCAGTATCCATGATCTCACAGTGTATGGTGATGTATGTCCGAGGGCTAAGGAAATGGAGATCAGTGCCACCCGGTGGGACTTTATGATTAGGGGAGGACTTTGTGTTCTTTACATGTTTTGGTGAGGGTGTGTGTGTGTGTGTGTGTTGTGTGTCCTGTGCTATATGCATCTTAGATGGTTGATGCTGTGCATTCTATAAGTACACAGATTCATGCAGCTACTGCAGGACATAAACGCATTGAAACCATCTTGAAAAGAAGTGAGTTCATGCAAATCGTTGTCTCATGATGTTAGAACTTTACTTCTCTTTTGATACCGGTACTGAAGTATTGTTTTTGAGTCTGATTGTATTGATAGGATTGTAGTTTTGCCATATTTAACATATGAGCTGCATATTATCACTTTCGGTTCTTTATTGGCTTTTAATATGGTTAATTAATTAATTCAACATAATTCATGTGCATTCAATTAATGTTTGTAGTTGATGAGTTGGAGAAATTTCTTGACCCAGAATACATTGATGATTTACTGTCTGTCACTGCGAAAACAGACGCCATCGTAGCTGGTTAAGTTTTCTTCGTTTTGCTTTGTCGATGACCATGGTTGCAACATTGCAGTAATTGTAGCGCATCGTATTTACTTGTTATATTTTTAGCATTATTGCTTAACAGTATTACTTAATATACATCTTGGCAGAAAGGCTATCTATTAATAATTCAATTAATGTTTTTGATGGCAGAAACAGATGATATTGTTGAAGCCTGTGTTTTGTTTGAACTGTGATTGGTGAAGAGAGCTTGTTGTGGTTTTTGATATGAAAACGTATTAATCAAGAAATTTGAGCTAATGCTCAGAGACATGCGAAGCCTATAGCAGTTCTGGTTCAGTAGTTTAGCTGAAAATTGGGGTGTTCACGCCAAGTTAATATACAAATACCAAATTCTCTGTCTGGATCGCATACCGCTAACGATAGTACTGTGGCGCCACCTTGTGAATGATACAGACTTGTGTTGCAGCTCGAAATCGCCAAAAAAATCCATAAAACTCCCTGTTTTGGCGTTCAAGGTCATTCAAGGTCATTGAATTCGTCGCCAATTGAGAGCCAGTATATGACTTCCTATTAGTGATTAATAGTAACTTAGGTCCTATCTCGCACCGTTACTGAGATACAGCGACTTGTTGGCCAGAAATCGCAAATTTTGCCCACCCCCCTCTCATTTAGCACCTTCGTTTGGGGTGACCCTTTTTGAATATATTTAAAAGCTTTATGGTTCCTGAAACTAGAGTCTTCCAAGCAGCAGATGGTGAAGATTTGGTCATTCTAGCTTGCACCGTTTTTGACTGATCCACCCGTGTGACAGACTGGCAGACGGACGGACGGACGGACGGACGGACGTAGAGAATTGCGATGGCTAAGACATGCTGAAAGCAGTAGCTGCTTTAGCGCGTAAAAATGTTGAACTTTATTTAGAATATTTCTTGGCTATCGAAGTAGTATTAGCAGGTGGATGTTATTGTTATTTTACTGATACCTGCTATAGTGACTTACTCTTTTTTTGTGTAAGGTAGTTAGTAGTAAGCAGTAAATTTTTACAGTTTCTGTCAACTGTATATCTGAAATGGATAGAAGTAAAAAATTCTTGGTCATTGTAATATAGCGGTCAGTTAATGATGTATTTTTTTGCAGTGGGTGGTTGATGTATTCTAGCTCACTTTGCTACTTTATAATATTATCGTGCACTCTGTTTTTACATAATTTAATTAATTTTGATTTTTTTGAGTTTGACTACATAATTTAGCTGATTATTGTTTGTCATTGGGTCTTTGTGTTCTGTCTGCAGCTGAGCCAGCTATCCGTGACCGAGCAGCTCAGTTAGAGACTATACAAACAGCTCGCTTGGCACTGGACAGTGATCAGATTAAAGGTTGGCTCATATATTTTTATGGTACAAAGTTACTGTGCCTGTTGTGTAACTGTTTTGAGTTGAGTAGCCATGAGTCATCACAAGAAATTTTGTCATTTTCCTCTGCCTTTATCTACCAGTCTTTTTATCTGTCTGGAGGATAACAGGGAAGATTATTAGAACTGCCATTTTTGATACATACCGTGAAATCTTGACTGTAATGCGTAGAGACGTATTTACGGTGTGGTGGGATGTGTAATAATCACGTTATTGCAAATTGTTTGCAGAGTGTGCCAGTGAAAGAATTTAGAAAATCGATCAATAATTGGCAAAGATATGGACAATAGTAAAATGCCACGTTTTTTTGCCCACTCTGTAGTACTATTACTGTACATGTATTCAAGACCTGTTTAATCACATTAAATTTTTAGAACAGTCAATTTGTTGGTAGTCAGGATTGAAACGTGACAATTTGAATATGCTGGAATACTGCAGTGTAACTTATGACCTTACCGTACACTAGGTCATATTTAAGTAGTAAATTATGAGTTTAACAGAAGTAATGTGTTCTGCTTCTGCTGAATGCTGTCAAATTATACCACAAATAGAAGAATGTTAAACCGATTAGTGCAACTGGGTTGTTTAATAAAACCAAGTTGCTATTTTTTAGGATGGTGGAGCTGAAGTTAATCTCAAACTGTTAGTGTTGTTTTGTTGACTCATTGATCTTGCATCGAGATGTAAGATAAAGTAGTCAGTTAATTTGAAGTGTAAAAATTTGTAGTGTGAACGACAGCTGATCTCATCCATGCAGTATTTCCTGCTGTGAGTGTGTTTTGCATTATAGGACAGTGGTTCGTTTGACACATGATCTAAGTTACTGGTGCTGTTTTATTTTTCAGCTGTGCCAGCATTACAGAACAAGTTGCATGAGCTGTGCAAGATACATCTCGCACAGCAGGTCTGTCACATTGCTATTGTTTAGCTTTGTGTTTATACGCCATGGACCACCCTGTATTTGGCAGCATTTGCTGCAAAGTACCGACATTGTAGAAAGTTGCAGTGTTGTTTGCTCGTCAGTGTAAGTCTGAAGTAGTTGGGTGTGTACCGTGGTATATACTGTAATAAAAAAGATAATGTGAAACACTAATGTTTTCTAGGTCTTTTGGTTTTAGCATTAGACTAGAATGTGAATTTTGACATTTTTAGTCCGCCCGAAAACGATAGTTTTCGGAAGGACTTCTGTTTTGCTGTGGTTTTTTTTCTTTTTTTTTTCTCGCTGTGTAATCTCCAAGCTCCGTCAGCCGATTGGCGCGAAATTTTGCACGATGCTCGGTGCTGCGTTCAATTTTATAATCCCGGTCCAAAATTTTGGGAGAGCCTCCCCAAAAATTTTTTAGGGGCCAAAAACATGCAAAATTTGGCTCGATTTCGGTCAACTTCGAAGTTTGGCGGCGAATATCTCCGGAACGGATGAAGATATTCAAAATCAGTGAGTTACTCGTTCGACAGCGATTCCTCCCGCGTTAGGCAAAACAAGTCCGGTGAAGATCGGTCCAGTAACCTTGGAGATCTAGATGTGAGTTTGTACCCACTGAAAGCGCATTTTTCGGAAGACCGTATTTCGGCCCCTAGGGGGTGCTGCGCCCTCAAATTTTTACATGCGTTAGAGAATCACCAAGTCTTACTAGCGCAACCCCACCGGGGATGGGGGCCCCCCTTACAACTTTTTTCAAAGGGGAGTCAGAAATTGGCTTAGAATGCAATAAAGGAGCGCTTATAACTTCGGAGTTAGGGGGTGTAGCCCGACAAAACTTTGGCACGTGACGCGGCTCTAGGTTGGGGTGTTAACGCAAGTACGAAATTTGGGGGCACCGCC
>Ga0056128_1004121_pt1 | contig 18106 bp, 7 predicted proteins | sample WorMetLIZISLAND2_FD_71113 | JGI IMG/M metagenome (GOLD analysis project Ga0056128, IMG submission 71113) | Marine gutless worms symbiont microbial communities from Max Planck institute for Marine Microbiology, Germany - Olavius geniculatus... ... | reverse complement strand
CTACACCATTAACTGCTGTCAAATGTAAAAACCTAACTAGCTATACCAAAATACCTGCTTCTCAGCAAACTCTCTTTGCTTGTCAGCCAAGTCTCTTTTAACACACTTCAATCCTTCAGTCATCCAGGTATGGCACTGAATGGCCTATTTTGTGCTGATGTGCCGTTAAGAAACTACTCACTCACTCTGTGTAGTTATTGACAAAAAACTTCAGCTTCTAAGACGATTCGTTGCACAAAGATATTACTGGAGTTTGTTTCTGTCACTTTTCTTTTTGAAGTGCTGCGATTACAGCATCACAGTTATTTTTTTCTTCCTCGGGAGCCAAACCATGGAAAATTCTTGCAGCATGAACCAGCTAGTCGCCAAGGAGTGATTCTAGTGTATCGGAGAACACCTGTCTCACCTTCCTATGTCCGAAGCTAGTGTTGTCTAGTGTACCTCCTGCACATTTGATCTTTACATATCTGGATAAGGTTTTGTAATTAATGCTGTATTTGATGGTCTAGTTGTTACATTAATTAGGGATTCATCAGCTCAGTTAATAATTTTTAATTACTTTAATATCATTTAATGTGTCTAACTTACTGTCTTTGGTTTGTGTTCAGATTGGAAGAAGGTTGTTGCTAATTCCTGCTTACGCTTTCCATCTATTTCTCTATTCTTGTTGATCTATCTGAGTCTGAGATGAGTCAGGACCATCAGGTCACTATTGACTCATCTCAGAAAATGTATCACGCGATGTAGACGAGTTTCAAAAGATAAAATAACGTTTTTATTCTGAGTTCACATGTTCATTAAATGTGATCAACATTATCAAACTTACAAACTCAAAAGTCCTCAACGACACACCACTATTCGCGAACTAACCCTATCACTTCACTTGCTCGCTCGCTCGCTCGCTTTGCTACGTCTTTCTTCTTCTCCATACATGCGTGCGTGCTTGCTTCCGCGTCTGGTCTGCGTATTTATACAAAATCTGCCTGGCTGGCGTGGCATCGCAGTATATTTCGATTAATCATCCATTAGCCTGGGTATGTGGATTTATAGGCGTACCCGTCCAGTACACCACCATTCTCCTTTGCAGCTTTACGAATTGAGCATCCATTTTGCATGTCAAGCAAAATGCTTTCTTCAAAAAGGTGCCCCCGCGCATGGTTTAATTCATTACCATTCATCACTTAAACACCATTATTTCTTAAATTTCCCTCGTAGAGGATAGTTTCATAAAATGCCAGGCATACTTATGGAACTCTTTCTTACTCCAGTAACCGATGGAATAGTTAATTTTAATGTGATGCAACAAAATTGAGTTCTGCTTTGACTTAACGTAGAGTCAGTAAATCTGACAAGGTAGGAAGAGAGAAAGCTAAGCGAATCAAGTTGCCAATAGGCGCTCATGGTTGCGATCTGTCGACTAATTGACAGTGATGTTGGTGACGATGGTCGTTAGTCAGCGGTCTGCAAGTCAACAGGTAGTTGTAAGGAGTTGACGGCGGCACGAAAATATTAATAATTACTACTACAATTATAATTGATGGCTTACAGCCAAGATCTTACCATCGGGAATATTAATATAATATGTTATATGTTTAGGTTATCAATTATTCTAATAAGATGAGTGACTTCATAGGCCTATATTTTATTCTGATATATATATATATATTAAGTTGCCCCATTTCCAATCTGTCATAATTCTCTGTATTCCATCAATCGTCGCGGTTTTTGTATAAAGGAGTGCCAGTTGAAGCACTTCTACCTCAGCAATCCTCCGCTCGATCAGCCAAGACCCCAAGTAACTACGGCAACCGAGCATCTGGCCGCCACTCTCGTCGGTGTCCGTGGACTCAACGAGAATGGATACCAAGGAGTATTGGTTGGTCGATAGGCGTGTTTTCGTTTTGCAAATTAGTCGATTTGCTGTACAATGCTGTACAACATTTATCATTCGCTTTGGTGACACGAATTGTTGACCGATTCAGTGTTGTTGCATCTGTTACAGAAGCATTTGACTGCCACCCTCTTTTGTCAAGAGTGGATACCATTGAGGAAGAAAAGGAAGGAAGAGCCGGCAAGTTCCCGGCCCTAGTCCTGTTATGCAACATTTCATGTGAGAGTTAACCAAAGATGAACTATTCGGCGTATAAATATATTATTTATTTCACATCGGCCTACGTCACTTTCAGTTATTACTATTATATATATATTGAAATGGTGACGATGACCCTAGGACCATGGATGGTGGCTAGCTCTAGCTCAAGGCGGGGCAGAATATATATGTATACGACGAGTGCTGTCAAGAGATAGTAAATAAATATAAAATGTAAATATAATATAAATTCTCTCATAGTATTGCGGCCCTTGAGATGGGCAACCATAATTAATTACTGATATTTATATATATATGTATCTGTCCTCCTACCGCTCTCTCCATTGAGTCCCATTTTATTTTTCACCATCTAGTGATCGGTAGGTTAGCCTTGACCGCTAATCAGCTGGGGGTCAGCTGATCTCGTCAACAGAAGCGATAGCGCTGGCTAGTAATGCTCAGGCGAACATGCAGCGAGACAATGTAAACATAAGACAGCTCGCAACACCTTGCAACAGCTCAGGCAGTCGGCCAGCCTGACCCGACCAATCAGGCCATGGCCTCAGCTGGACAGTCAGCTGACTCATCAGCTAAGCCGAATGGAAACCGGTGGTGGCAAAGAAAGGAGCCGTCGTTGAAAAACCGTCGCTCAACAAACAGGCCACACTCATCGTAGCGAAAACACTTCCTGCCAGCAGCCACGATGACATTCGGACATCGAAGACAGATCAGCTAGCCTCGGAATATTTTAGTTTTAGCATTGACACACAAACAGCTGCCCGTTGTTGAGATGGAGGAACACAGGCGGAAGGCCCCAAAATACTCACATATTTAAAACTTCACATTTAGTTATAAGTTTGTGTTAGCCACTCAGCTCGTACCTATCTGACGGAATACAGTGGAGTAATGATGGCAGCACGTTTCATCCGAAGCCTACAAATTTCACACTAGTTAGGATTGATTATTCCAATATGGAATCTGGATTAGAACGTCTGTTCTATCTTCGGTCAGGAAAGATGTCGTTCATGGACTCGTTACTGATACGGACACGTAAAAACCGGACTTTGTCCTAGTATTGTTACATCACCCAAAGACAAAATATCGAGGTACAGTTGAACAATTCGTAACATTGAATAAAAGTAAAACGCTCATTGGTTATATAACAAATAAATAACTACATAATTTCCTCATACACAATACCTACACCAACACATGTAAATATTTCTATTCAGTATTTACTGCCGTTGTTAGGTACGAAACTGCAACTAAAACAGTATTTATAAACACTTACGGCTTCCTGTATATTTTCCATAAGTGTAGAAGCAGTTATAAGTACCTATCAGTGACAAGCTTTGGCTATGAAGCAATGTATGCCTATTCAGCGGTAGCTTCAACACATAAGTGCCTCTTTCCAAATTCTGTGTTATTCTCAAAATGCAAAACTTGGAAGTCGGCGACAGGCTTCGTTGGTCAAATTGTCGGAAATGACTGGAAAAGTATGTGTATTAGTTTCTAAAACATGAGTGACATTACATACAACAACAGACTATAGACTATAGTTTGAATACTGCTAATGTGTCTTGAACGTCTATTGTACATGAACTTCGTTATTTTTTCGTTTTAGATAACACATTTACAATATGTGGATACAGGTTAGTTTGATTTGCGAAACATAACTGTAAATATAACAGTAACAGTAGATATTGAACACTGTATTTTAGTGTTATCCTTGCAGACAAAAAGTTCCATTTTACATCATTCACTTCACTACTATAAGCCAATCATCTTAAATTAACAGTGTTAACAAGTACAGATACAGTACTATATTCCACAATTGTACATATTACATTTTCATCATAACGTCGCCGTTTTCACGAGAAATGATCGTCGCCATAAACGATAACAAATATTGTCTGGTGGAAGATATTTCAATCTTAGAAAAAGACGTATTACAAAATAGAGACGTGAAATGTCTGAGTTTCGGTGTACAACTGAACTAAGCAAAGTGCTGTTGTGGTTTTATACATTTCGAATGAGAAGCAAAGAAATCACGATGGAGAAGATCTTTCGGAAGAACTGAAGATATTCCAATATAATGCTGATTTTAGTAATCTCTTTCTTTGCATAAGATAACAATCCTGATACATATAGTTAAATAATAGCACTGCTAATAATGTTAATTCAGATGAGGTAAAGAATGACACGTCCATGGTGGTGCCGAAGTTAGTAACTAGTCAGAAGTCAACGGACCAGGACAATTGCGCTCAACTTGAAGCTGAGAATGCATCTGCCACTGCCAGCACTACTGACACGCCTGCGCACAGTTCCACGTCTTCGCCTCCAGGCAAGTCGTCAAACAGCTCACCGTTGAAGATGACTAGTCTGTAAGGATGATTGTTTGGTCCCTCCCTTTTCTAATTATGCATATTCAGTGTCGTACTTGTGAATTAATTAAATTTGATTTTCTTGCCAAAATTGTTTTATGTCTTTACTGACAAATTATGTACCATCTCAATTAATCTAATTTATACTTAATTTAAAATTACTAAACAATATAACATATTCTCGAGTAATCAAAGTTTCTAAGTGGAATATAGGATTGAATGTTCGACTTGCCTATTCAATAGACCATGCAGAAATATAAAAATAACATCGCATCATGTCACACCCAGTCAATGCATGCACAACAAGAACCTGTCTCAGTGCTTGGTCACCGATGTCATTTTATACATCAGCCATTGACGACTGGAAGTGATGCACCAGCAGCAGCAACACATCTGTATCTTCAGCCACTACTGTTACCAGTGTTTGTTGGCGTGCTAGATCCAGTGCTGTTGCGGCAATGAGTGTATCAGCATCATCTGGAGCATAGTGCACAGTATGTCCATTTGCCGACAGACGATGGCCAAGCAGTGCAATGAACTGGCTTTTATTGCTTGCATTAGCTAGGAATGCTTACTGAGAGCTGACCACTGAATGCGATTCCTGAACCTGCACTGTAGCAGCCATCTTCACTGCACGACGCTCATGCTCATGGTCCTTTGCGGAAGGTCCACTGCTGTATCCATCAAATACTACCACTGCACTTGAGCCGTAGTACTTCTGCACATAACTTGTGTATAGTGATAGTATATCACCATAGGTTCCACTTCTTGGCCACTTCACCCTGTGCAGCAGCGACCCTCCATCCAGCACATGCACTGTCCGACAAGATGCAAATGGTACTACTGCATTCTTTGTTACCGTCTGGCCTAGTGCTGCCTTGTTCAGTTTCCTCATCTGTGAATGCTTGAACAGAGCTGCTGGCAATGGTGTCATCTCGTAGCAGAAGTACGGTGCCATGTCTGTTGTCCTTTCCACCAGTACTACTAAACGACTAAAGAGATGAGTGTTGTGTAGGAACATTGTCTTGCTATCTATTGTCACTCCTTTATTAAGCAGCTGCAGCGTCTTCACACAGTTGCTTTTCTTCAACACCACATCGACAAATACAACACCATCCATTCCTTTCTGTATACAGTCACCAACCTCTTCAGCCTCGTCACAGTTGATGCCATCTCCTTCCTCTGCAGTGAGACCAGTGGAGAGGCAACACAGCCGACCATCAGCTATGCTAAAAGGATCTTTCTCATCAAACCATGCCTGGATCTTACTCAAATCTGTTACATCTCTCTTTGCTCTCGTTGCTCCCATCTCCTTGTGCTGTGTGGCAGAAGTGTGTTTCAGCTGTGTGACCTGTGTCATTGCTCCATGAATGTCAGCACAGCTGTGCATGGTGTGAATCCAGGTCAAGCACACAGACTCCGTCAGACCTCTTCCATGACTGAGACCTCCACGGCTCTTCAGAGATCTCATAAGGACCTGCTCAATTACTAAATCAGTCCACAATCCAGACCAGTACCTGTCACTTCTGCGTATTGTATGGTATCCATGGCACATGAACTGTTCATAGAGCCATGGATGTGAATCCTGCAGCTCCAGCATCATTTGCAAGTACATGTGTGCACATCTTGTATATTGGTTGTGTCCAGTGGCTGCGAAAATGTTCAGCATTCTTGACACTGATATGAGGTGCAGATTCCAATCTCCAGATCTTTCTGCCCTGATGAACATTCGGAGTGTTTCCATGTGGTGCATGTACTGGATCCAAAGTTTTGCTGTCTTGGATTCCTGCGACAGCTTCATCTTCACACCCTGAAGCACAAGTCCAATTTCATCAATGCAGACAAATTACTCTCTTCATTTGCCGCATATCTATTCTCCCACACACTGTCATAACATGCCTGTATACTTTCCAAGTCAGTGTTGTCAAGTTTGTCACATGTCAGACATTTGGTACCAACTGCATTCTGTCCCGGTTTATCTCCTGGTAGCAACAACCTCATCAGTTTCACACTCAGAGCTGCATCCACCATGAAAAAGCCATGCAGTGCCCAGTAAACTGCCTTGCCAGTAATCATCTGTGCTACTGCATTTAGACCATACACCAGTTCCAATGCAGCAGACAGTCCAGAACCACTCATGACACTCCCAACACTGCCAATGAAACTCATCATCATGTGAAATCCACCCAGTCTACATACCATGTTCATCTTTGTTGCTGTGATAATATCAACTGCCTTCTGCCACAGCGGTTGGTCAAATGTGATGCATGGTGTTTCAATCCGCAGCTGTTTTGCCTGCTGGTCCACGAAGCACAATGTGGAATAAATGCATGTTGGATCTGTCGGATTCAGATCTATGATCGGCAGCAATGACACCTGTGAAACTGCGGAATGATCACCAATGCATACATGTTGCATGAACCCTGACCAGCTTGGTTTAGGACGTGCAGCATCAGGAAACAACCAGCCACTGCTCCACAACAGATCAAGGTTTACTGCCAAAGGTAGTGAGTACACATGCCTTAAATGGCATACTGGAATGAAGGAGAGCAATGACAAACCTTGTTTCTCTCGGAAATGATACTGCAGAATCAGCACTCCTTTCTTGTTCACCACATCCAATACACTCGCTCTCTTGACACGCTTAACAGCTTGACCTCTGAGGTTTTCTGACCATGCCTCAGTCTTTGTAGAAACTGCCATTATCCCCATGCCATGAAACGTTCCTTTTCCATTAAGAGTAGCCACATTATGATCGACATTGTCTGCAACAAACTGTGTGAAGTTTTCTGGAAATGGAGCAGCTTTCGAGTGTAACTCACTATCATCGTGCAACACTGACTGTTTGTATCTGACTACCTCATCATAAGTCACAGAGAAGCCTAGCTTAGACAACTCTGTAACAAGCCACCGTGACCCAAACGTATGGTCCATCTCCACTCCGACACCAAACAGTACAGGTGCAATGGAGATTAGCAACTGCAACAGTAAACTTTCCAGCTTTACACCTATTAGTTCTAGGTTCCAATGGGGCATAAATTTGTACGCTCGGACTAGTGCCGCTGTCAAGTCATGTCAAGTCGGATGTGCTCAAGTCGACCGCCGTCGACTTGGGGTCGTTTTAGGCTCAAGTCGGGTCAAGTTTCTCTACCTCAGCGACTTGCAGGTTTAATCCCCGGATTGCAATTACTACCGGGCACTCCAGGGTATCTCGCCGAAATTCCGTGCATGTCGTGTCCTTACAAGTTTCTGATCGTCAATGTCAAGGTCGTTTGTTAAAGAAATGTAAACAATGTCGAATAAGTTTGTTTTCTGGCTTCAGTAACATACGCTTTGAATGAAAAATGCTTTAAGTTGCGCTGGAGCACAGTTTTGTCGCCGGTGCACATGGCGCGTATGTTGTCAACTACAGCAGATGGTTGCTGTGATTTTACCGGAGTGACGGAATGGCACTGTTGGCCAAAAGCTCATTGTTTAATCCTCCTGAGTTAGTTTTTTTTGTCTATCGTTTTCTTTCTTTCTTCGTAAAATGGGCGTGCCAGCAATTTTGAGTGCATAACACAAAAAATGTTGAGGTGCAGAGTTGTGTCTTCTGATGGAAGGGTCACAACACCCTTTCACCTAAATTTGTGCTGAAACATTAACACCTGGTTATCCTGAACTAAATCATAACCATTTCTTAGCAGTATTTTGTATACTTCAACACAGTAAAGACTAACTTCTGTGCAGTTTTATTGCAAATTCTGTTTTATGAAATGCATAGTTGTGTAATTTTGTATCTGTTCTGCAACTTTTTGATTGTACACTAGTCAATATGCATTTTTGTGGTGCATTGTCCAGTAAACACGACAGAGCATTCAAGCGATGGATGCCACACATCAATATGCTGTATCCATTTATTGTGGATGACCCCAGCGGTAAGGCATTCTCCACCGCTTCCAACTTACTGACACCTGTACTGGCGGAAGTCGCACCATTCCAGATTAGGTTTGACGCCGAAGCTTTTCGCTTCTTTCGACATGGAAAGAACTGCACCTTGTGGCTTAAGCCGCAAGCAGAAACCGAACTGCAATCTGGTGTGTTCTCATATTCAGTGCCACTGCAATATTAGGCATTAGCCCTTCGATGGCAAGCCCAATTTTATAACGCCAACGGGAAGCCAGGATCAATTTGACCCCATGGATATTATCATGGATTCTGTCAGTTTTAAGTGGAGTTTTCAATGTCAACCAGTTGCACTAACTCAGAGAAAATGTTAAGTATTATTTCTGTTATCTAATATCGATCACGTTACCATGGTAACAGATTTTGGAGAGTTGTAACAGGAAATATGCTATATAAAGGCTTTTATATGAAATACACATCGTATCTTCAAAATCGTTGCATAAACTGGAAAGTTTTCAGGGTCAGACAATTAAATGGTGTTATTTAAATTTTATTGCGACCAACCTTCATTGCCATGGTAACAAAATTTAGACAATATACAGAAAATTTAAAAATGTAGCATTCATAGCAATGAATGCCAGGCAAAACTATAGTCACTGGTCTTACTTTATATGGTAACTAAAATTTGGCAAAGGTTTCATGTCAATATATCTATTGGATAAGCTGCTGCTATACCAAATCCTCACCATAGCAACCGTTACTATGTGAAACATACACCCCTAGATTCGCTGTAGTGAATAGCATACTAATAGGTCATCACAGCCATAATTGCTGGCACATATAAAGGCACATAATGCTTCTGTTATAGCCACACTAATTTTGTTGCTAAGGAGTTTTTGTTGTCATAGCAACAGAAATCTTTGCATCAAACGGTGTTTTCAGAGTCGGACAGTTAAATGCCATTTTTTAAATTTTTTTACAACCAACCCTCGTTGCCATGGTAATGAAATTTAGACATGCACAAAATTTAAATGTTACATGGTGTCCATAGCAACAGAGACTATGCAAAACTGTAACCACTGGTCTTATACTTCATATGGTAACTAAGGTTTAGTAATGCTTCCATGTCAATATATCTGCTGGATAGATTGTTGCTATGCAAAATCACCGCCCATAGCACCTGTTGCTATATGAGCAAACGGCGTTAGATTTAATGTAGTGAATTGCATACAAATAAGTTATCATAGCCATGATTTCTAGAACATTTAAACACTTAGTAATTGCATTATAGCACACTAAGGTTGTTGCTAAGGGCTTTTTGCTACCATAGCAACAAAAAAACTGAAAGACAGAAAATGTGTATTTCATCATTTTTTGACATAGTATCACCAAATGCAACTGAATGTGCAAAAAAATCAATTTTAGTAAGCAACTCCGGTGGGAGCTAATTTCTTCAACATGTCGATCCGCACAATTGCACAGAAGGGGTGTCGAGAAAGTTTCAGTAGGAGCACCCCCTATCGGCATAAACAAACTAAAAGTGCCAGATTGAAGGCAGTGAAAAAATATTCAAAGTCACAAAGTCTTGTCTATATAAGTTTAAACAATTTTTTAATATTAAACAATTTATAGGGTCTGCGGTCAATTTGACCCTGGCTTCCCATCGAAGGGTTAATTTTAGTGCTAAGTTCAATTTTTGGGGATCAATATCGATTTGTGTTTTGTTTTCCGCAAGGACATACATCATCCAGTCTATAAAACACCAAGTCATTAGAAAAGACCATATAGTTAGAGTTAATGCTCTGCATACTTCTGCCCCCCGACCCTTTATCATTGACCTTTTGACCTCCAAAATGTGCAGAACAAAGGACTGATCATGGTTAAGAAAGTTAGCTTATGTTTTACACACAATCTGTTTACCATATTTTACGTTTCACCCAGTGTGTCAGCATAGAGAAATGTGCACCAAGTTCAAGTCTTGCATTTGTTTTCTGTGTGTACAGACCGTAGCCTGCAGGACTACGGCAACGTGCACGAAGCAGTACTGTCACTGCAGCGGCAATTACAAACCACATTCTCAGTCTGCAGTGATCTCAGCAACATTAGCGATCGAGGATTCACACCTCATCTATCTCTGGGACAATTCCGCCCACGTGATGTAGAGTCATTCGTGGCTCGGCTGAAACAAGACTGGACTGAGATTGTGTTCCAAGTAACTGACATTGCACTGATCAGTCGAAGTGGTCGGGATGATCCGTTTGTTGTTTGCAGAACAGTACCTCTAGCAAAATCGTTGTCATTATAGTGCTTTCAAAATTACTTTGCTAATGTCTAGAATGCACAAGGTTTTCCTGTCTGTCCAATGTCCATATGTATGGGAACACATGCTGATGTAGTACAACTCGACAAATTCTACTGTGTTCTCGCCACATGCTCAAACCAAAAGTATGTTATTTTATTAACATTCTGTCTTATGAACTCATTGAACTCGGATTCTCGTGATTTGGACTAAGCGGACTAGGCTACATCACTGCTGAATAGTGTTACTAAATTATATTGTTACCAGTATTTTGCAGCTGTCTTAATATTAAATAAGCCTAAGGTGACCACAAGTTCTTGAGAAAATTACGTTTTTCTAGGCCCCGAAAAACAAAATTTAGTCTTGACAGTTTATGAATGTGATATACTTTCAGTTGTTCAAAATCACTGTAACCACCATGTGAAAATTTTTAGTCATATGATACCACAAACATTTAATGGGATGTGGTAAAATATTGCGGGAATGGGTCTGGAAAAGGTCTCTAAAAGTCTTAACAGGGTTCCTACTCTAGTGACAAAAAATTCCAAGACTGCCTAATGATGTTGCCAGTGCTTCATCAGTGCATCAGTTTCGAAGGTTATCTGGACAAGCACTGGAAGTTGTTCATGTTCATGCTGGAACTACCACCAAGAACTTATTGTCACTGATGTGATGATCGGCAAAAGGCCATCTGGCCTGCCAAGCCGCAGAAGATGGTAAATGGTAAAATGAACTCGTTTACATATGGTCTCTATATACATGCAGTGTCTGAAAAAATGCACAATTTTCAAGGATATTTCTCCACTACTCTAAGACCAAAGTGACTTTCCAGGTCCTCCTGGAATTTTCAAGAAAAAATCCAAGACTTTTTTGCCCAAAACCGTGGCCATCTTGCAAGCTGCGATACAGGTCTTGCCCATCTGTTTGTTCTGTCTTGTGAGGGAAAACAACGAAAAAGGTGCAAACGTTGTCCAGAGCAGGCCAGGTGTGATCAGCATGCCAATTTTCAGATCAAAGGTCAAGGTTGGCACTGACAGTGCACTGTGCAGCTCGGTTGAGCAGCTGGGGGACCAGCACATTTCTCTAGTCTGTCTAGATTAGTCTAGATTAAGTTTTTTTGCTTTAGTAAATAGTAATTTCAAAAATGTGCAAGAGTGCACACAAATATTTCTGATCTGAAACCTGGTACTTTTCTACTACAAATTTATTACCTCAGAAATAGGAAATCCATGCATTGTTAACTGCCAGCATCTATGCCCCTTGTGGCATATAGTCTGTTATCTGGGAGCATAAGACTGAATAACAAGATCAGAGCATCTTGTTGCAGTAGTTGGCATTCCCTATATTTTGTGATGGGTTAAAATAGAGAACAAGGATCTAAGTCCAAATATTCAGACTCGAAAATAAACAATTCATGACAGATGCAGCTAATGGCAATACTAAAAATCACATCATCAGTAAAATGTGTTCCAACACGCAATCACTAACAACAGACATTATAAATGCCTTTACCGCTGCGTAAAAATGGCCAAATCACTATCCACAATGTACTTCACACATACAGCCATCGTGTCCGACTGTATAAACAGCAACAATGCATAGAATAAGAAAAACTCAGACGCATGATTAAAACTTACTGCTGAATGCAATGCAGCAACTTAAAACAGTCCATCAGTGACGAACGCATTGTCTGAAAGTCGATCAAGTATGAACATGCAACAGTAACTTAGTTGAAATGAGTAAATCTATTCTACACCACAGCTCAGTCGCTATCATCGTCACTGCCACTGTCTCTGTCCATGGCAATTTCGCTGGACTTGGCGGGAGTCCTCAATGTCGGACTGTGTTTACTTATACTGATACTCGGCTCCTGTTCCTCAATACTTGAATCATCATCCAAGCTCTCCATGTCTTCATCGACGTTCCCCTGCGGCATCCACTCATCCTGCCATACACATCAACATGCAACATATAAATAGTCCATTAAAATGGTTAAAGGTTGCATAGAGCTCGTTATGAAAATGCAACCACAGAGCTACAGAGCATCACCTGTTGTATGGGATCACACAGTGCTACCTGCCACCCGACGCAGGTGAACGTGCCCCGCCTTGACCCCAGCCAGACAGAAAGGTACTCGATTAACCTTCCCCAGAGGGATGGAAGGCTGAATTGACCGTGGTGGTTGGTTACATACCAGGATGGTGTTTACCTGTCAGCAGACAGTCTCCCATTCAGCTTCCAAGTAGCAACCACTCAGTATATTAAAGCACTCGAAACAAGAAGCAATCAGAGATCTCAAAACCTCCACAGTGCCGCCACCTGGAGAATAAAAGTAATCAATATAGCTGCAATCTAATGATGAATCCTCGACAATGATCCAGAATGCACAAGTATTCAGACTGCCACCAAAAAATTTCACCGAAATCCGTTCATGAACTTTTTGTGTGTTATCTTCGAAATAAAACAAATGCTGAGACAACTTCTTGGTGGATATAATGAAGAACCTACAGTATTAATTGTACAGGTAATGCAGACATGAGTAGCTATGGCAGGGACAGTATTGCTAGTTGACTGACCTCGGAGAAGACGTCAGCATCCCGCACAGCAGCATCAGCAATCTCATCATCTGATGAATCTGCGCATCACATAAAGCAAAGCATTTAACAGTAGCTATTTTAGCTGTAGAAATTCATGACTATTCACACAATTAATCCTTAAAATTTTTAACAAATTGCTAAAATTGTGATTACAGCCGGATCAATAAAAACATCACAAACCTGGTCTGAAATTATCTTGATTATCAGTTTTTCCAAGTGAAATCAACATATAAATCTGTCTACTGGGGCAAACTGTGTCTAATTGTGTCTTGGTGCACTTGGGATGGTACAAATAACAGCTGAAAAATATGCTAACAAGAAAATGTATTTTTTCTGGCAATATCACTACTAGCTAGTAATCAAAATTGAGTGAGTGAGTGCGTAGGGTTTTACGTCCCGCCCGACACAGTATAGGTCATTTCGGGGACGGCCTTTTCAGGCAAAATGCACGTACGCACAATGATGAAACAAAAAGTTTAACCTTTACACAAAGTTGATGACTAATGAAACCTTAATTTTTGCAAAGTAAAATATTTCAAATACGTTCATTGTTATCAGCTCTAACCATGAGCACCAATGATTTCAGATTTTTTGCTAACTGTGCTACCAGTATATCAGTTAACCCCATGTGAATGCCACAAGGAAACCACCCAACAGAAGCAAACAAGATTATTTCTATTACCATCTCTGTAGACAAGCTGAGGCTGCTCTGTTCTCCATTGTTCTGATGACGACTCTTTAGATTTCAGCTACAAATGACACGTTAGTGTCAGCAACACTAGCAGGCAAAACTGCTGATTTTATACATTACATACCATTAGGACAAAACTACGAGTTTATACCGACAACAGAACACAATTATCTGTAATTTACACAGCTGTTGACAAACACTCACTCTGTGCTATCAGAAAATCATTCGGAAATCTGGAAAGATCTTCAACATTACAATCCAGCTATTTTCAAGTGAACATTCTAAACACAGTCATATGGAAAACATACTTTTCCAGAAACATCCGGCTGTACATGATGACATCTCTGTTGATTTTGAGCAGCTAGCAGAATAGTTAGAGTGTAAACACAGAAAAGCCGACATGCAAATGTTGTTCACTGACAGCGCAATTAGTCAACCGTGTGAAGATCTTGAAAGCTAAGTTAACCCTAAAAAGCCACAGAGCCAACAAATGATCAGAGGTAACAAATGATCATGCAGGATAAGTAACCCAGTACCTGGGCAAAGATGAGGTTAAGTCGGCCCTGCAGCTGTGAAACTTTTTTCATGACGTCCAGTCTCGTCTCCATCACTTGCTGCAGTGGACCAAGGATTGACTCGCGGTCCGGCAGCTGAACAGACATGAATGAACAACATTCTGTCAGTATAATAATGGTCTGCCTGAACATCTTCAATCACCATGTGTAAAAGAACCAGACAATAACAACATTATTATTAATTTAAGGCCACCAAAACTGGATCTTTTCCAACTATCTGTGCCATACTCATCCACATGAACTTCCAAGAACATTGTACATGCAACTCATTATGCAAAATTCTTGTGCCACAATGAATTGACTGTATAATTTTAACAAACTTTTCAGTAGTATTTTATGTTAAAATACAGATATCGGCTGCAACACATAATAGAAATGTTCCACTCATTTATTATGATTACACGCTAACAAGAAGCCCAGCTGTTACTAGGGTGGGGCCGACCATACTGGTTGTTGTTGTTGTAGCCCACAGCTCCCCTCCTTTCGTCAGTTGTTGTCGAGCTTGAGAAAATCAGCCACCGTGTCTGGATCGTCCCACACGTCTTGAGTTGTCAGTTGTGTCGGGCATGCAGGGCACTGGAACAAATGTTCAACGGAGTGTGGTGCCACTCCACAGTCCGGGCAAACATCTGTCACGCCTGCAGTGATGTGGGCCTTGTAAGAGTTGAGGAGCCGGCAGTGACCCAAACGTAACTGAGCAAGAGTAGTGCAAATGGATCTAGAAAGGTAGCATTCGAATTATGATAATTCAGGCAGAGTATTCCAAGGACTCTGTTAGGTACAAAGTTTGACTGTGCATCTACAACTGCTTGGCTGTGAAGAGTGCGTAAAGCAGAACATTATTGCTCAACTTCAGAGATGCCGTCATCACGGAGTGGTACAACGTCCCTGTCAAATTTACTAAGCGTGCCCTTCATATTCCTAGCTGGGGCTGGCTGAGATGTTAAATGGTGGCCGGGATGGTGTGACTGATAACAGGATAACCAATATTGTTTAGCTACTAATTCAGAATGTGATTTGACTGAAAGTATCTCAGTCTCCTGGTGTAAGTGGTCTGAATGTGCCATCTTGTGACAGCCTGTTGCGATTCGCAATGCCTCATTTTGAGCAGTCTGAAGACACTTCCATGAAGACTCGCTAATTACTGGTGCCCATACAGGTGCAGCACAGTCGATCACAGATCTGCCAATAGCTTGGTATGTGAGAATAATGGTCTCCTTCCCCATGTTGTATCTGTTAAAGCTTTAAGGATGTTGTTTCGAGCTCTAACCTTAACCACCTGATTACGACAGTGAGCGGCAAAAATGTACATCGTATCACGGGTCACACCGAGAATTCTTGGTTGTTTCTCAAGCGGAACAGTTGTACCATTGATCAAAATCTGTAATGTTCTCGTGATTGATTTGGTTGAGGAGTGAACAGAGTAACCATACTGGTTGTCACTGACTCTGAAGATCATCCAAGGTCGATGATTTTCATTTCATCTAAAAGGGTGTATGCCACTTCATATTAGTGATTAATAATAACCTAGGCCCCCTCTCTCACCGTTTCTGAGATATGGCCAGACTTCTGTTAGAAAACGAACATTTTCCCTACACCCCATCCATTCAACCTCCAATTTGAAAATGTTCCCCTTGCAGTAAATAGCTGAAATTTCACACCCACTATTAACACCCATAGCTAATTATTTGTGTAGAAAGTTTTCCCCTATGCCCTACCTGTTCACCAGGGTACATCCGTTACAGACAGACAGATGGATGACAACTCGTAGCAAAAGGGCCGGACCTTTAAGCTTACAGCTTAACGGTTGGCCCCAAAACCAAAACAGTTCTTACTGTCATAAAGTAGGATGCATGGACTGCCATCAGATTCTTCAGCCATAATCGTGCCACTAACGCACTGTGAAAACAACATCAACATACATGTTACATCTAGTTCTTAAACACTAGTAGTAAAATACAACTACCCTTCAATGCTTAGAAGCTGATGACCAAATGACAAAAAAGATATCCAGGAGGTTTATGAAGTTTTGCTTCAACAATTCACAGGAGTTCACTACAATATCCTACTTAAAATGAACTACTGTGAAAATGCCATACCTGAGTGACCCCTAAAGTTTTCATAAAATTCGAGAGTAAACCACCCGACATTTGCCTTAACCCTAATAACTTCAATAACTTTTCCAGGTTTTCCACAATTACCAGGTAACTAGTCCGGCACTGTTCAAATTAATATCAATATTTTAACAATAATGAAAATACTATATCAATGTCAATATCAAAATTTGATTTAAATAGTGCAATATCATGAAGCACCTCGATTGCGCTGAATACACTAGTATCCCGTGAAAAGTACAGTTTTCAAGCTACACTTAAAGCTACTGCTGCAGAGCGATGGATCACGGAGATTGTCCGGTAATGAGTTCCAAGCCATTGGACCTCAAACAGCGAAGGCCCGATGACCGAACGCGCTTCATTGAAACTGGTAAGGAAGTGTTGACTGGCAGACATCAGATGCTGTCAACTGGCGACATCGGAGATAAAGATGCAGTAGTCGACCAGGCATTGTGGTGCTTTATTTTGAAGGTACCGATGAACCATTGTTGCCGGCTTGTACTGCACTCGCTTAGGAACATTGAGCCAGTGCAGTTCGTCATGCAGTAGACAGGATAGGCCTTGATCTGTAGTGTGATACTGATGTTAATGACTTAACAAAATGGAAGACAAACTAAATTTCAGCATGTCTGCACATTAATATCAATATGCAATAATGTTAATAATAATGAATACACTACAGCTGTCTGTAATACTGATTGATGTTAATGAGTTGAAATAACGAACATGCGATATCAACAAACCTTTGAGCGTGTCCGCCCATTCGTCGTGACAATTCGTTGACAAATGGAACCACGGCTGGCAGCGGAAGACGACGAACCGTTTGTTCTATGATGTCAGCATCTCTGTGCTGTAGAACATTCTATAATACAACGCAAGCTTTCTATGTTACATTCTGCATATCCAATTTGTACAACGTCAATCATGTAGTTGACAGAGCTGGAAGAACATAAGATGAAGCAGTCAAATAGAAACAGTTTTGGTGGTACTGCTATAACACTATCTGACACTTGTGAAAATCATGCCAGAAAAACGTGGTATAATTCAAGTGTTTCAATTTCAACTTGGCAAAGAAACTGTACATAACAGAAACACTTAAATGTTTCTGATGTGGAAAGTATTACATTTTTTTAACAAACAAAATCTGAATCAGCCACCTAGTTGCTAAAACCTAGATCATCATCACAGGGCCAGCATTTTAAAGGCTGAGGCCAGTAATCTTCAAAGCCAAAGCCAAAGGCCACTGGTCCTTGAGGCCAATGTCAGGCTAGTGGCATTTGAGGCCAAGGCCACTAAGTAAGTAAATAAGTAAGTAAGTAAGTAAGTAAGTAAATGATTTATAAAGCGCCAAGGTCTCAGAAAGAATCAGGGCGCATAGGATGATGGACGCTAGGTGGCAGAAAAGGCTGACTGAAAGTAGTGGGTCTTTAAGTGACATCTGAATGTAGCCAAGGTTTGACATTGACGAATTT
>Ga0056128_1004120_pt1 | contig 18106 bp, 7 predicted proteins | sample WorMetLIZISLAND2_FD_71113 | JGI IMG/M metagenome (GOLD analysis project Ga0056128, IMG submission 71113) | Marine gutless worms symbiont microbial communities from Max Planck institute for Marine Microbiology, Germany - Olavius geniculatus... ... | reverse complement strand
TGCAGGAGTTAAGCCACGCTGCCCTAGATAGGCAGCGGTGGGCAGCGATAGTAAGAATGGCGTCAGACACCAACGGGCATTGAGCCCACGGTTGTCGATGATGATGATGATGATGAACGTTTGATAATTTCAACATTAATTTAACACTTCGTGTCGGTACAATTTCGCTGGGGAATCTGAAATTAAAACACATTCGACATTCGTTTACAATATCACTGTTTGACGTACAAAATAATTTCATTAAAAATCGCATCACCACAAAGTCTAAACAAAGAAGGAAATTTTCAGCTGGAGTTCAAAAGTTGTTCTACTTATGCCGTAAGTTACTCAAGAGTCTTCAGAATGTCGCCAATTAGACAACTAGCGAGATCTCGCAAAATCCTGAGTAAAGTAATACTTGGCTCGTCGATTACGAAAACTACCCATAGAGCTGCGTGACAGTTTTGAATGGACTCGAGTAGCCTATTTATTGTAGCCTACCTCCAGATAAGCGACGATACTTCAGAAGCCTGTCGCTGAAGCCCGTCTGCTTCCCGGTTGTTAAGCACAGACTGTCTGAGTCTGCAGTCTGCACAATACAGCCATGCTTCAATTGTTGAGCTCACGCGTTTGCACGTCACAATCAGCGCCTGGCACGACTGCTACAATAATAATCGCCGTGACGTGCATCTTACACACACACGTTCTATCGACTGAAATTAATTGGATGGTTTTCTGTAATGCTACAATAGTGACGATACTTGTGACGACGATACGTACGGACTTAAACAAAAGTAATCGAGTTTCTAACTCATTCAGATATAGGGAGACACCTGTTATAAGCTGCTTCTAATAAACATTTTTCATACATACAGATAGCCTATACAATTTGTCTAGCAAATTAATGAAAGAAAACTATAGCAGGTAAGTTAGCCCATAGGCCGTGATTGTGTGATTACGACACTGCTGTGAAAAAAATGACCGCAAGATGTTTAATAGGTAGGTTTATAGAATTAATAATGGTAAAACTGAGTTGGGAGTGTCAGTTTTTGAGACACCCTTTGAAAAAAACGTGCCATACAGATCTTCTGAAACGTGTTTAATTCGTCGAGCGTTTAGCAATCATGACGTTTAAGTTAACCCAGCATCGCGTCGGCACGTTAGCAACGTAAGTCACGTAGAACGAATCCGAATTTACATTTACTGCTGATGCTGGTGCCATTGGTGTCGCTGGTTCGGCTTGTCTGACCGCTACGGTGTTTAGGCCTAATGGGATTAGGTGGCATCTCGGGTCATTACAAGCGCAGTGCCTCGAGTGCTGTATAATTTAACGTCGAAGCAGTGGCGCCACCGAGTAAGGGTAGGAGGCTGAGTTGGTCTGAGTACGCAGCAGGCTACTTCTGCCGCTGTTGCGGGGAAATGTCCTGCACAGCGGTGTGGGGATTTGTCCGTGCGGGAAAAATGTTCCGCCAACACCTGCCAGCCCAGTCTGTTCGGACTTCGAAGCACCTCAGACCCAGCGAATCTCCCACCGTATAACAGTCCAGCCGAGCAGTGACGAATGTGTTTCATCCTGGTAGACAGCTTAGCTGACGGGAAAAACGGGACACCGGACGCCATAGGAAAAGATGTCTGGTCGCCGCCCGAGTCATATCAGACAGACGAGGCGTTTAGTTCCGTAGCTCGCGAGACTGGCGCAGCCAGAACACCGCAGTAATTGGACTATCTCGCGCTCCGGACAGCAGGCTCCATCAATTATATACCAGTTTTCTGCTAGTATTAATATGACTATTTCTGAGTAAAGGGCAGTTGTGTTCATCCTAGCATAACTATTTCCAAAAAAATTCTTTAAGCCGTAAATATACACCAAAACGTTTTCGATCGAGTTTCTACATGCTCAGGTGATTACTGTCTTCGACAAACGCTCTATAACTGGCTCAAAGAAATACATGTTGTATAATAGTACATAATGTATGTTTCCTTCCCATCCGCCACCCATCTACTGTCTAGTTCATCTACTATTCGTTTTTCGTCTTCAATAAATCGATCGATCAGGACAGATTCATGTGTCACGAACGCATCGTGGACACGTTTTTAATTTTTAGTACGATCTTTTCATTTGTCGTCTTCTCCAAAAAATTTTTAATCTGGCTTCACCACTGCAGTGTCTGGCGTCACGATCGCAATCAGACGATATAATTCGTAAAATGACGATATGACATTTCCTGGCACAGGCGATGATCGAGCACCGAACTGCAATAATTCTAACCATCGTCCACTCGAGGCGCTAACTAGAATTATTACTTTATTTATTCACTACAAGTAATCTGAGCATGGCTCACGTGACGCGCGACATTATCGGTGCTATACCAGCTAGGGAATCAGTGCAATAAAGTAACAATGCGTTTTGAAAGGCTACCCGAACTTTGACGCCTTCGTAAGCAGGATTTCTTGAACATAGGAAGTCGAATCTCATGCGGTTATAGTCTACGTTTTGTGCTACAAATTTCGCATGCCGGTTGTCTTGGTTTATCTTTAGCCATTTCGGCGCAATTGACATTTGAAATGTGCAGCGCAGCCTGCAAAAATCACTAAAACCTCTTATTTTGATGATTTAAAGTCACTGATTTTGGTGTCAATTAAAAAAGCTTATTCAAAGGTACTTGCTATTAGTGGTTAATAGTAGGCCTATAACCTAATTGGCCCTATCTCTGAGATACGGCGACTTATTGGCTAAAAATCGTCAATTTTTCGTCCCACTCTCATTTGGCGCCCTCGATCGGGGTGATTCGAAGTTCGAGAAAAGCTTTACGAATCATGAAACTAGATCTTTGTGACAGCCGACAGTAAAAATTTCGTGATCCTAGTTTGCATTATTTTGATATAATCGCAGTGTGACAAACACACAGACGAACAGACGGACGGACGCCTGTACGATAGCTAAAACGCGCTTAACATATAACTGTCGCGCATAAGATGCTGCAGGACAGAATGCAGAGCACATGGGTCAAATACAGGTTGAACGTTCTGTAAAGGTTACACTTTTGGTTCTGTTATTATGTGTATGTGCAATTTTGCCTGCAAAGGCCATCCCCGAAATGACCTATACTGTGTCGGGTGGGACGTTAAACACTACTCACTCACACGGGTCAAATTTAACGGCGGCCGGACCGAGGAGTTAACAATAGGCCTAGAACACTTAGAAAACAAGATTGCTAGCCCTGCTGTGGCAGAAAACACCGCGCAATTATATTATTTTACGATGCTGCTTCCGGATGGTGTCACACGTTAGGTGGTAAAAAGAATTAATGAAAATGGCCAATAATAATATATCCTAAAAATATAACAAGAATTACGTGAAACTCTTGACTCATGGAATAAAAGTACGACGTCAGCTCACGTGCAGCGTGGATTGCAAGCGAAAATGACAATGTGGTCCTTTTGAAACATACGGCGCCGAATGAATTAAGTACACTATTTTAATTCGTCGACTTTTCTTGAAATTCAAAAAAATGCAAATACTAAAACTTATGTTAAAAAATTGGTAACATGCATAAATTCTCGTTTTACAATAAAGAATTATGGTACAGATGGCATGTTTCAACATGAAACCCGAAGCGAAGCGGGTTTCTTGTTATCTTTCGCATCATTCGTTTAGATAATTGATGTCTTTAGCCGCGGGTGAAATTGTTTAAGGGCATATTTCCGGCGAAGAAATGTTTTACTCATATACAGATGACAGGTAGATTGATGCAGTACCGCCACTGGCTAACTCATTTTATAACTCATCTTATTTTTTGACAAATAACTGCATCGGCAAATTACACCACACAATGTATATGCAGGTATACAACATTTAGCAGGTTGACTGAAAATCATTTTTTTTCAGCGGCATCTTCCAAATTTTCCCGTCTGATAGTAAATAATAAATAGTTAGTATCTAAGAACAGCTACACAATCAGCAGAGTACGGCTACGTCACTACAAGTGCGGTTAAATTAATAAAATATGCCTTCCAAAAAGCCAAATTACAAGAGCTACTATTTCTCCAATCAGCATATTGCTCACAGTATTTTCCGCATATACTGAGGAATGCAATCACAGTAACTATTATTATTTTTTATGCTTTCGGTACATAAATGTAAAACATTTTAAAATGTTTTTTTTATAAAAGTATAAAAAAACATGTTTCTGTTTTTTATTTTTAAATGTTTTTGTTCTATTTTTAATGTCGTGTTTTTGTTCTTATTAAAACATAAACGTACAAAATTACACATATGATACATTTTTATAGGCAAATTGCGTTTAGCTCTGTTTTCGATCTGTACCATAATCACGGTTACATAATGACATTCAGTACATTCCGGTCTTTAGTCTTCCCAAATGGTAGGTTTTTGTTTTTAACATGTTATTGTGCTAAATGTAGTTTAATGTTTTTATGTACGTTTTTACATGTTTTTTATAAAAGTGAAAAACATGTTTTTTAAAAAGTGTGTTATTTGCAAATTAATGTTTATAACATCTATGTTTCGGTAGTAAAAACCCTAGGGGTTAAAAACTATAAAAAAAAGTCTAAAACAATGTCTGGAGTGATATCAATATTGTTGTTGTTGTCGTCGTCGTTTTAGCAGTAAGTAATAGTAATAGCATTACTACCAGTTATGATGAATAAAGATTTTCATTAGCTGAAGCAATAGATTTCTAAGTCGATTAGGTCGGTAGGCTCGGTTCGATTCAGTAAAAGTGAATTTGCGATTATTTGCCGTTTGAGTGATATGGCAAATAAATTTCTCTCTTTTTACAGTGACAGCAGAAACTCCAGCGATGCGTGGTTACAGAGCGAGGCAGGCAGACGGATGACAGCTACGTAGGCCTATGCGCGTATGACATCTTGGGTGGTATGACGTCACCCGGCACCGGACACCTTGGGTGGTTCTTTGGGTGGCGGGACTTTCGTAGTAAAGTTTGACATCAATTGAAACCGAATATCAGCTGACGAAAATACTCAAGATTTGGAGGCTGTCGTTCCAGCTGCTACAATCAAAACCGTTTTTACAACTTTAAACATTTCTAGAATGAGGTAATGAGCTGGGCCTACAGCTCGCCCAGCGGTTCAGCCAAGTGCCTCAGATTCGACCACTGGCTGATATTGTGCACCATAAATATTGTACTTACTTACTTTCTTACTTACTTACTCAGTTGATGAGTAATTAACAGCAACAACATGGGAACAAGAGCGTCTCTGCTACTTTCCGTCTACTGACGCCGTCTATGCCCACCACAACACTCCTAGGCTACCACCCAAAGTGTCCGCTCCCAAGGAACAATAGAATCCGCCCACGCTGTCCGGCTACTGCGCTTATATGTACGGTTGATGCGTCGTCGTGCGCAATCACATCTCCAGGAACTATACGACAGCATCCAAACAGCTCGTCGACTGTCACTCGTAGCCCACTCGTCAGTCGTACACTACCGGTGTGTACCGTATATCCGCCCGACCGTCATGTATTATGCAACGCCATATCGCTGCGCACCGAGCCCTTCGACGATTGTCGATCCGTATCACGGTTACATATGCCAGGCGCGCACTCACTCATCGATTGCAGCATCGCCTCATAATTGCACGTCATCAGCCCCGGCGTTGTGCCGCCGGGCGGTTTAAGGCCGGGACTCCATCTGCTTCGATTTTTTTACAGATTTGTTGTACTATATGCTGTATAACTAAACTAGCTGTACAGCAAACCGGTAAGCGACGTGACTCGCACGCTGCAGGCTGTGCAGCGTAGCGCGGACGTTGTCCGTGCACGGACAGCGGACCGACAGAGGACACGGCCACAGACACTGCTTGACAATAAGGGTCGCTTACTGCCTACAGCGTCTGCAGTCAATAAATGCACAGTATCTTAACACGGCATGATGTTGTGCAGATATTCTGGAACATCAACATCATCACCATCATCATCGTTATCATCAGCATCGCATATTTATGGTGCGATTGCGCTCATATTCAGGCCGTCGCGCGGTATAAAAGTAAAAAAAGTAAACAGCTACTATAAGCAATTACTTAAGAAGTTCACAGGAAATCAAAGTAGTGAAGCTTGGGTGTTGTCGGCTACTAGAAATGTCCTCTGCGACCGACCAGTCACAGGCTGCTACAGTCCGACTGTCTGTCGTCCGAGATTAATGCGTCTCGCTGGCCGTTTGATCCCCGTCTACGTCACCGTATTAGCATCGCAGCGTCCTCATCCTCGTGTCAGTCGTTCCTGCACAGCTGACGCCGATCAACAGTAAACTAGCCGAGATATGACATCACGTTACGTGACGCGACATTCGCCGCCGAAAACCAACGGTCATAACGTTCAACGACTTGAAATTTCCTGATTGACTTTCTTGTTTCGTTGGAGTATTACCATGCAGACCCTTCTACTGTTGGCGGCACAGAAAAATCTCAGCAAGTACTTTGTTCTTAAAATTTTTGCATAAAGTAACAAAGCTCTTAAGTGCTGATTATATGGCGATCGATTCTTTGTGTCGTAATTTGCTGATATTGAACCAGGATCGTTGGATTTATTGAACATGTATTAGGGGTCCTTTTTGGGCCGGACAGTGTATATATATACGTCTAATATGGTAATAATTACAACGTACAACATAATAATACAATTTCGTGGTATTATGTAACGTGTCCTAGAACAAAATGACTGAGTGACAGATATTCTAATATATAATTTTTCACTTCAAGTAACCGACAGACTGAAAACACTTGTTCTTGCTAGTTAGTGATGTATATTATCATCATCATCATCATCGTTTTTTTCTTCTTCACAGGCTTATAACGCGCAGAACCGACAACCCCAAATTACAGACTGGAAACACTCAATAGTATGGTCATACAATTTTGGCATGGTACATCCGAATGCAGAAATACGTATATATTCTAGCTATATACGATTTGCTGATGTAGGATCGAATGCCTGCACCTTCATCATCCGGATGCGTCCATGTAGCGTAATATGAAATCCCGGATAAACGTTTGCGTGGTAGCCTACACGAGTTGACCGACCGACGGCGAAATTTATGGTGATAGGCGAACGGTACCGTACCGTACGGCAGGCGGACTGGGGCAGATATTTGTCCGGCAATCTATGCTTGCGCCAACGGTCTGTGCCACGGGACAAATCGACCCTAAGCCGGGAACGTCGCCCCACGGCTTAGGTACCGGTGGTCGCGATAGTGGCCACGTCGTACATGTATTCCGTCAGCCGATCGTCACTTAAACCGTCTAATTTTGGCGACGAGTGCGGCACCGGCGGGTGTTCTGCGAACCTGCCGGTCGGTGTCCTGGCGTCACTGACCGACAGACCACGTACCGGATGGAGCGAGTGATGATGCACGATATGAAAATTCGGCACAAAGAAAATTGCAGGGGGGGGGTTGAAAATGCAGGGCTGAAAAAAATGCCAGAGAAGTCAGTATTGAAAGCGAACAGCCACATATAGCACAAAAGCAATCATTATTAACTGTAAAACCTGTGTAGTACTACCTACCGATAATTCATAACTTGTGCGCTATACAGCAGTGCCGTAAGAAGTCTCATGCAGTAGGCCTACGTTAATTTTCTTCATTTGCTGTAAATGCTGATCAACTTTTTTCTGCTAAAGCACGCAAATTCATACGACATTATGGTGAGGTTTCGTTTCGCTTAGATAAAAACGTTAAAAAACGCAAAGTCCTTCCCGAGCCTTACGGCCCACAGGGCGGCGCTGATCTCCGTTTCCTAAGGCCCTCAGCCAGACACCAGTTTTTACACTGCGAGACCACGGATACGGGGCCAGTGTATCGCACGGTGTGCCTGTTTACGTCCCAGCGGTGAAGCCGGTACCAAATTATACTGCTTGGTGACAGAGGCACATGTGTGTGAACAACTTGTCTAAGGTCGTTACCCGGCAGCGTCCTGATGCGGAGTCGAACCTGCGCCTTTGAGTTACCTCAGGATTACAAGTCCGACACGTTACCGTTAGACTACCGAGCCACACTAGTCTAGATGGATAGCTAAGATGGCTGTGATAAAATCGAAGTAGACCATTCATATAGGTTTAGACCATAAATGCATTTGTACAGTTGCGAATAAAACACCTAGCATTAGCATTTATTGTCTTTATGTCTTTGACCAAGATAAAAGTTGCCGCGAGGAAGAACTGCAGGTCGTCGACTATTTTTGCGGATTCATTGCAGCCGACTGGCGTACTTTCAAATACTTAACTGCGCCTGAACAAACTGTGAAATGATCAGCTCTGATGCTGTCGAGGGTCATCAGTTAAATCTGAACCTAAAAGTCGACCTGTGGTTGGTGATCCTAGAGGATCCCTAGATTATTCTTAGCATAGGTAGCAGGCTGAAGGAACTAGAAAAAAGTCTTTATATAAATATAACTCGAACACCAATAGATTCCCCTTTGTACGGCGACGCGCGCAAGTCTTGCTCGATCAAACACGTAGCGGCAAGTGAAGCGATCTACTCCGCTGAGCCTGATACAGCGAGTTGCTGCTTGCTGCTATTAACTCTTTGCACTTCAACGTTAGGCCTTAACTCTATAGGCCTACCTACAGATCCACAAAAGTTAATCGACATACGGCGTTCCATACTTTTTTGTCCTTTTTCGTTCTTGCATTTTCCATCCCCTGCAGGTTTGTGTCACATTTTCATGTCGTACATTTTCAGCGTCCCCACCGGATGTTACGGCTCACAGAGCCCGGACCACCGAAAGATACCACACCTCTGCACAGCCGCTGCAGCCGACGGCGATGGTCTTACCCGACGACAGGACGTTTTTCGCATAAACACGTTCGTCTTTTTTCCGCGTATTATACCTGCAATCTTGTACATACAACAGCAAGTAATTTGAGCAAGGTTTACGTGACGCGCTCACGTGAAGCGCGACAGCATCAGTGCTATCACTTGGGGAAATGTATAACGCGCAATAAAATAGCAATGCGTTTTGAAAGAGTACCCACATTTGAAGCCTCCATACCGGGGTTTTGCGGGTATACCCCATACACGCCGGTTGATTAGGCTACACTGTTCATGTATGCCTACCTCAGTACCCCAGAGTTGTCCGTGGTCCATTTCATCGACTCAGACCCAACCCAACCAACCAAATAATCTATTGACGTTAGCCTGTCTATTTTGTCGTGAATCAGTATTGCGTAAAAAAACGTTCATGACCGAGAAAGATTGTGTGTTAGAATTAATGCAAGATGTGACCTTTAGACCGGGCAGTCGGCAGCCGGACGGCAAAAATGTCGTGTAAGCGTAATAAAATCGTGCGTCGTATCAACATCGAAATGGGTTTATTCTGCACGTCTGGCGCAGGTATCATGCAGAGACTGGCTAGCATGCAGGTGAATGCGAACACTCGACACAGTTTCGCTGCGTGATGTCACTGACTCCTCCGAGATACAAGTGCGCTGTCTCATTAATGTCTGCTCCGGAAGACAGCGAAAAAGATGCATATTCCCGACGGACCGTACTGTAGTATTCTGTTTTGTGGTCACGTTGCATTGCAGACATAATGCGATTCGTGACTGTCTGGAGATTAATGCAAGACTTCCATCTAGGCATGCAACCTCGTATTTTAATCAGAATGTGTTGAGAAAATTCTATGGCTATAGTTCATCGTTATTTTCTGCGATTCTGGGGTGTCACAGTTCACTGCTTCTCCTTGAAATGTTGAGGTTTCCTGAGCGCAGTGTCGGTACAGTCTTTACTGCCGCATACTGCGTAAATCTGCAAGGGCGTTAGTAAGTAAGTAAGTAAGTAAGTAAATAAAGTGTAAATTTGTATAGTTTTGTGTGCCTGACAGTGCATGTGTGACTATGATAATTTCTATCCGAATTTTGTGCATTTAACCGTGGAGTTCAATCTTCTTCCGACACACCCATGTTGCCATGTTGTCTTTGAAATAATGTAGCATTTTATGGGAAGATTTTGGCGGCTGTCGTAAGCTACGATAGTGGGAGAGGATCAAGCTGGCGATTGCATTGCCCTAATTATTTTTTACCTCAATATTTTTATCACTCGGTAACAGCCTGGCCTATTGATATAATTTGTCGGCATCGCATTTTGTCAGGAATTTAAAATGGTTAAAATAGTTAAATGCTATAGCTCTTCATAGGAAACCCATCTCAGAGCTACGGAGCATCATCCGCCGCATGGGATCATACAGTGTTACCTGCCACCCGACACAAGTGAACGCGCCCGCCTTAACCCCTGCTAGATAGGCTGGTACTTGATTTACTTACTCCGGAGGGATGAAAGGCTGAGTTGATCTAGGCGGTTGTTTGCATACGGAGATGGTTTATCTGCCCGCAAGCAGTCACCCATCCAAGTACTAACCCGGCCAGATGTAGAGCAACTTCGTTGATCGAACACAACGTGTTACCGCTACGCCGCGCCACCAATCCGGGGAGGGAGAGGGAAGGGAGGGCAACCTGCCATGCTCTTCCGGCGCTAACAAACTTACACACATTTGCTTGCTGAAACATCGAAATTTAAATAATAATTGAGGAAAAAAGCTTCAGCCTTTGCCTCCTTCAAGTGTACATACGCCACTGCGTGCATAGCAATTACATACATTCGTCGAAAGCGATGTTGATGTTGATCACATTTGCTGCTCTGTTATCAGCAGTCGCAAGTGACGTGTTGCGTTTAAACGCCGATCGATGAGTAGCGTTAGCTCCCCGGCTCCCAGCATACGCAGTCCGTGCAGTTTTCACCAAAGGGACGTTGAAGCTCACAAATTATTCATGCGCAGTGAGCTTGTTCCTTTTACGTTTTACCGAACGAAAATATCAGACAAAAAATTCGCTGACGGCACGGTAGGCTATTGTAGATTCGGCCAGCAAAAATCGATTGAAAAATTAACCGTTTTTTAGTGGGCTTGATGCGGACGTCCAAAATAGACTTCTTATTACACCACCACACCATCTGCGGCTTTTTAAAATTTGCATTTATTGTACAACAAAAGCGAAATATTGTATGCATACTTAATCTATAAATTAATTAATTAAGACTTAGCAGCATTGTGGGTTAAAAACTACGTGGGACGGGACAAGAATTTGCAATTTTCCGGCAGACACTGGGAATTCCCAACAGGATTCCGACAGACAGCTGCAAATCTCCGACAAAGAAGATTATAGATGCTTAGAATTTTATTTTCGTTTAAATTTTTTCCGTCTGTAAGCCCCAAATTTAGCATTTTCAAAGTCATTTTTTCGACAAAATGTAGATTTTTCAATACTTTTTCCGACAGCTTAAAAATTAGGGGGAGGAATTGCTTCTGTCCATCTCCGTCTACGACGCCACTGTTAAAGCCCGCTATACACGAAAAAGATGACGATGACGCTGATGACGACGATTACAATAATTACTTCCGCCAAGGAGGTTATGTTTTTGCCAGACTTTGTTTGTCTGTCTGTGTGTCCGCAAGATAACTCAAACAGTTATGGACGGATCTTTCTAAAATTTTGAGAATATGTTGAAAATGGCACACACTACCAGTGATTCAATTTTGGGCGTGATCCGGAAGGAATTCTGGATTCTGGATCACTTTGAAATTTTCGTTACCATTGCTTTCAACGGGGCATAAGGAAAACCGCTGCAAAACCAAAGATGGTGCTGCCACCTAACGAACAACATTGCCATGGCGGAGGTGTGCGCGCCCTAACTGCTTTCTAGTTCTCATTTTTACAATTCTTTGTATCTATCACTGCTTTACTTTTTAGCCGACCGGTTACGTTACGGCATGTTTTCCAACATTTTGGATAAGTGCTATATTTGACCAAGTAACCAAATCCAAACCGAATAATACGCCGTTGCAATAACATCGCGTTATGAAGAGCGGAAACGTTTGACTCTACGGTCGTTGTTGTCGTTAAAAGAGTTAATGGAAAAAAACGGTCAATGGTAACTGCGGAGTTGGAGACCCGGTCCTTAGGGCGGCGGCCTGACAGATGTTCATGCCACTGCCGCAGTGGATTGGGAACAGTGCTTGCTGTCGTCGAAGTTCTGTATCTCAATGGGCACCATGGTGACTGATCGGTATAGCACGGCATGGTGACCGATCTGCCTCTGGGTAGCAGCGAAAACAGAATGCGGAGCAACTTTACGCTGAAACATGGGTTGTGTTAAACCCAAACTCCACTATTTTGATTCATGGTTGATTTGTTGGACAACAAGCTGTACAACATCTCAACATGTCGTGATGTTGTGGATTTTTGACACACTACAGCTATGCCATCGGCGTCTAAGGCACGATGTATCGTCTGCCTGTCAGTCTGCCGTCGTCTGTCGTTTGTAACAGATGTATTGCGACTAAGTGTTAGGTCGCAGGGGAAAACATTTTACACGATTAGTTAGCCATGTGTCTTACCTAGGCATGCAAAATTTTAGCGAACTTATGCAACAGAAACGATTTTAAAATTAGGGTTGAATGGAGGGGTAGGGGAAAATGTGCGTTTTTCAACGGATAACTGGCCATATCTCAGAAACGGTAAGAAATAAAACCAATGTTACTACTAATCATTAATGTCACTACTAATCACTCATAGAAAATCGCACACGCTCTTTCAAATAACGCATTTGCTGCACTGTTTTCGAACTTGCGCCATATAAATGGCATTAATAATAATAATAATGAAATAAAAATCATGGACCTTAGATGACCTTGAAGGTCAATATTGCAACAAAAACTTTATAGACTGTAACGCGTTTTTCCTAGCGACAGCTGGGCTTTCTTGTCTATGGACTTATTTGTAGTGGAAATGCTGTGAACTTTTGATTTGCATTTTTATTTCTATTGGAGATTATGCATTTTCCACGTGGCGACACTTACAAGTTTGTGTCATAGTACTGTTTATAAGAAGGTTTCCCCGTCGTTAACAACAGTGGGCTATGAATCCTTAAAAATACACTGCGTTCTCAAAAAACCGGACACCTGATACATTTTCTAATAACTCCGACAATTCTGGCTCAATATCAACAAATTTGGGTACAAAAAATCGTCATTATAGTCAAGAATGAACAACACTTCTTACGTTTTTGTACCAAAAAAATTGCTGATGACCAGGATCGTCTGATTTATTTGAAAATGTAGCGTGTCCGGTTTTTATGCGGCGCAGTGCAGATGACGTCAGACCAGTCCACTGATATCTTGTGAACTTGCTTGCGACAAGTTACGACGACAGTAGCCCTGGTCCTGTGTGTGTTTGTCGATTCCCCGATGCCTCTCTCTCTCTCGTCACCCGCGCCCATCATTAAACCCGGCACTGTAAGCAGGTTAACTGGGGGCGTGTTGGATTCTAACGAAGTTTTGAAGTTGCCTGTAGCCTGTACGTCGTCGTTGTCGTCGTCACGATGTGTCGTGCGGCAGCAACGAACGACCACCGCGTCAAATTACGTTAAACTCGACGCGCCGCTTGTCGCTTTAATTTCCCACGTCAGCGACGACGAAAGTGAAGCGCCGTCTCGCGTGCTTGCGTGCCAGTGTCACAGTAAAATGTTCCCCCCATGAAAAATCCGCCTAGGGAAAAATATAATCACGGATTTGATATGTTTCCCTCTTATTAAAATATCGCCGGCTCCATAAAAAAGTTTTCCCATTATAGGATCGCCCACCCAGAAAAATCTCTCCCGGCCGACAATTTACCGCTAAAATTTCGCCTCGCTCGGGCGGCTGCCAGTCGGGGCGGATTTTTACCGGTAAATTGTCGGCCGGGGGAGAATTTTCTAGTGGGCGGTCTTATAATAAGACACCGGATCCTCGCGTATATCTCGTCGCCCTGTCGTCGTCGTTTTTTGACTGACAAACACGTCGACACGATCTAAACTCGCCTGTCTTGTTCGTCGGTCAGCAGAATACTGTCACGCACGCTCTACTGTGTATGGTAATTTACCGGCCTCCGGCAAGATTTTTGCGATCTTCGCCTTGATTCGTCCATTTACAGGTTGTTTTTTTAAGCAAATTAAGTAAGTAAGTAAGTAAACAAAACGTAGATTTTATCGTGCGGTTTGGCCGTTGAGCCGTTAACACGAGCAAAGATTATAAAGAGAACTGTATCAAGAAACGGTCTCGAGTATTAGAATCACACGACTGATCTTCGAGATCGTCCGGTAAAGAATTTCCGACCGTCGGGCCAGCAATGAAACTGAAGAATCTGACGGCCATATAGTTGGGTTGACAGCGAAGTAACTCGTGATAGTTACTGGTGTCGGTTGGTGAAACGCAGACGAAGACCAGAAGCGGCTTCAGAGGCTGGAGTGAGATGATCTGCGAGGTGCTGATGTGCTAGACGTGGAAAAACATTTCGCGAAGTTCAGGGTTTTTGGGAAGAAAGTTTATCTCCTTTGCAGCGTTTTAAGCTGGCAAGATTAAACCCAACCGACTATAGGACAGTATAACAACGGTTCTGATAACATCGCTCACCGTTTTCTTTAATAATTGTGGCAGTAACCGTCGATACTACACGGAGTGATGGAGGGATGGTCAGTTTGAGTTGGTCTGGGTGACTTTCCTGTTGAGAGTGTGAAAAGCAAACTTACAAGGACAGCCAGAAATGACCAGGTTTGACCGAGTTATGAAGAAACGTCTCAAGTGTACGAGCAAATAATCGGGATGTTAAGCTGTTGTCCGAAATCTCGCAATAACGATATGTCTTCACATTGTTGTCCATCGGCATTCATTTCAAACTCAACTACATGTGGTCGTCGTTTAGCGTGGCACGTGCCGCTATTATAGCGCGATAGTTAACGAGGTGGGTGGCTTTTACAGCCGCCACTTCTAAGCCACAACGTATTTAGTAGGGCATGAGTTTAGTCCTCTGCATCGACAACATATACGTGGAAATATTTGACTCTTTAAATACGATGTGTTTTTAGAATATGACTATGATCATGACTTTACTGCACCCATAGTACGATGGCACAATTCGTACATTTAAATATACACGGTGTTTCAATAAAAAGGCACCATTTTTCTTACTTTTATAATTCAGTGGATTGGCAATAAATTTAGGCAAATTTTCAGCAGCTGTAGCTCAAAATATATTAATTCAAAATGTTTAAACAAAAACTTGTTTGTTACTTAAATGTTATTTACTAACGGTGACGTTATGAAATATGTTGCGACAGCAAGCTTGCTCGTTTTAATCAGTGCCGTCAGTTGCTGAGACGCTACCTGGCTTCGACGATAAACTGTATCTTGTTCACTGCACTAATGACAAATTGTTGACGTTTCACAGTTTTAGCTCCACAAAATGCAAAAAGACCATCGCGTTTATGGACACTTTACGCGCCTGGTACCAAATGTGACAAGTAGATTGAGCAAAGCTCACATGACGCGTGATAGCAACGATCCTGCCACTTTGGCAATCAGATATTAATGCAATAAGATATTAATGCATTTTGAAAGAGTATTTAAATTTGAAGCCTCTGTACGGAAAATTTCTTGCATTTAAGAAATCGAAACTTAAGATTTTTAAAAGTGTATGTACTATGCTAAAATGTCATACACAGGTTGTCCAGGTCCATCTCCAGCCATTTCGGCGCAATTCACTCTTAAAATGTGTGTCGCAGCCGGATATCGCAAAAAATTCACTAAAAACCTCTATTTTGGGGATTTAAAATCATTTATGGTCATCGACGTTGAAGTTAATAACAACTCTGTTACTATTGTTTGTTATGATAAGCGGCATGTCTGTGCCTATTTGCAACCGTTTTCACGCTACACGAGATGATTGCGGTAAAATAATCACTTTTTAGGGGTCGTAGCCGTCTTTGACGCCCGCCTGCGCCGGCCTTCTTGAACCTAAGGGGTCGGGACTTGGACTGCTAAAATCAACGTTTAATGCCGAAAATTTCATGTGCAGGTTGTCTTGGTCTACCTCCAGCCATTTCGTCGCAATTCACTGTTGAAATGTGCGCTGCATCCAAAAATTGCGAAAAAATCACTAAACCCCCTTTTTTTTGGGGGGGGGGGTTCAAGGTCGTTCAAGGTCATCGATGCTGATGAATTTAAAAAGCCTTTTGTCAGTGCTTGTTATGATAAACAGCATGTCTTTACCTATCTGCAACCGTTTGCACACTATACGAGCCAATAACGGCAAAATAACGTCTTTTTTAGGGGGTACCTTTCTTTGACGCCCTTGTTTGAGGGGAACCCCCGCACCCCGAGGCACGAAATTTTGTCGCGAAAAACTAGAGACCTTGAAACAGCGCATTGTGAACATTTTGTGATACTACCTTGCACCGTTTTAGCACAATGCAGCAGTGTGACGGACAGACAGACGGACAGACGTTCGGGCCATAGCTAGGACGTGCGAAGCATTCTGCTATCGCGCGTAAAAATTGTCGAAACGGCATAATTATCTGGTGTTTTGCGGTTTATCTGGCATTAGATTGACGCCGTTTAAACGGGCCCACCCTGTACATTTGCTGCTAACGGCTGCAGCAGCAGATCTCTCTCTCTCTTTTTTGTCATCGCAGAACGCGTGCTGTCTGCCAGTGCCAGCTATAGTCGCAGTTGACGTTTATACGCGCCGCCGCGAACGCCGTTCACTAGCTAGACTTGCGTCTGTCGTCGAGCGTTTTTCAGCCGTGCTACATTCGACACTTGTGAGTACTAGTTATCAGTAGTCATAATAATATAAATAAATAAATTTGGCGCGTATTTCACCCATTTGCCGAGAAGCCCCTTCCCTTGGAGGAATTTGCATAAAATTTTTCGCCACAGGTCCCCTCGCCGACGTAATCAAACGTGCCAACTTCATCTCAATCGGGTCAGAAATTTTGATTTCATGGGGGTCGAATTTTTGGCTTTAGCTTGGGTAGGATATGTCGCCGTTAACACAGGTCTTGAACTACCGTTCAGCCTGTGATACGGTGCAGTGTATTTGGTTCTTTCGGTCACAGGCACTAATCTCGCTAGGGTTATTTGAGTGCAGCACGCAGGCAGGCGTCGTACAATCTGCAAACGCCTGCAGTCAGATTTAATCCGTTAATATACACGGGGAAAGTCGGTAAAGTACATAAAAAGGTGATATCACTCACCATCACATCGCCTAACTGTCAATGTGCTGTTGAATAATATCACCTTTTAATGAATTTTGCTGTTTTCGATGTGTCACTCATTGCATGTCGCCGTTAACAAGTGTATAAACTGATGTTTTGAACATCTATATTTGCTGTTTTATTACAATAACAAAGTTTTTATGTTGATGGCCAATTATAAACCATCTGCTTTAACTTTTAGGGTCACGTGACGTCATCGGTCATTGGACTCGGCATATGTGGTTTCCTATTGGTGGTCCAATGTAACCATGCATCTATCTTGTACCGTTACGGAGATATTGGGCCCCAAAGATAAAGGGGTCACGAGTTTGACCTTTTGGGACATATGACATGATTTGTGTCGATCGGCGACTTTCACCGAAACTTCATGGCTTAATGATTTGTCACTGTTTGTGTCCGTGACTTTCATGTTGTGTGTCCACGACTTTCCCGCGGGGAAGTTTCGGTCAAAGTCGGAGTAATGGAATTTGGGCTTAACCACTCTGGCATAATGAGTACGTTTATTCGCCAATACGGCAGACAAGCAACACAAATTAAAAACAGTAAACTAAAAAAAACACAAGCGCACATGTCGAGCAGGCGTCACTGGAGATTAATACACTGTGTCTCAAAAAAACCGGACCCCTATTACGTTTTGAAATAACTCTAACAAACTGTGCCTAATAATAATAATGATTAGCTGAGAAAATCGTCAAATGGTACTCAATATCATAGTGTGTTACGGGCTTACGATATTTCATAAAACGGGGTACCAGCTTAGCAGGATAATGCACCCGCACATCGGGCACGTGCGAAGATTGAGTTTCTGCGTCGTGAGACACCAGCGTTCATCCCGCCTGACCTCTGGCCGGTCAACAGCCCCGACCTCAACCCTGTTGACTACCGCATTTGGGGCCGTGTACAGCAGTGTGTGTACCAGAAGCCGGTAAAAGATGTGGATGAACTGAAGCAGCGCTTGGTGGAGGTCTGGTCTGGCCTACGGCAGACCGTTGTCGATGACGCAA
>Ga0056128_1004119_pt1 | contig 18109 bp, 6 predicted proteins | sample WorMetLIZISLAND2_FD_71113 | JGI IMG/M metagenome (GOLD analysis project Ga0056128, IMG submission 71113) | Marine gutless worms symbiont microbial communities from Max Planck institute for Marine Microbiology, Germany - Olavius geniculatus... ... | reverse complement strand
CCACTCTTGTCATCCATCACCCCATCATTCTTTCATTCCAATCTAAAAACTTTTCTTTTTCTCAAATCCTTTCCTCCATAGACATCTGGCACCCCCTCGGACTGACTTCACGGCTATTCGAACAAGCTCACGGTTTTTATTTTTACTCTTTTCAGTTTTTTCCTGAGTTTTAGTTTTTTTCATTACTATTCTTTATTTCTTACCTTTTCATTTTTTCTCTCTTATTTTAGTTTACTTTCAGTCATTTTTCGAATTTTGTCAGTTATTTGTCAGTTTTACATTTAACAGTATTTCTATTCTCATTACCTCTCATTTCATTTTTCTTTTAAACATTTCAGTTTTTTTTATTTTATGTGCTAGATTAAACTGACAGTTTATTTGTCAGTTTTTAAGTTCAAATTCTTTATTGTATTGTATTGTATTGTATTGCAGGTTCAGTCAAGCATGATCAAGCAAACAACACTATATAAGCATACACACAATGTGCTGGCCATTGTAAAATAACTACATTAAACCATTTCAAAAAGTGTACAACTTCATTTGATGCACACTTACCTCACTCCAGACTGTGGTTCAGCGGACACATATGATGCAATGCAATGCAAGTGGAAAAGTCCAGAGACAGTTAAAGCACACAAACCTTCTGTTGTGGACAGCAGCATCGTGGTAAGGGGGGGGGGTTAAGGGTAGCAGCACTAGCCCTGCCCCTTAAATTTTAGCCTGTTGGAAAATTTTTTCTAAACATGCAAAATCTGTAGCTGGAAATCCCCCATTTTGGAATGATAACTGACAGAAAATAAACAGGCGTAACTGCAATTTGGATCACCCGTAAACTCGTCCATTAGATTATATCAGCTATTTGTTGAAAAATCACAACTCCTGCCCCATCCTAACTTTTTCAACCCAAGTCAGCACCATTATTGTGGGCATACAATTCAAGATGGTGTAATCTGGACAAAAGCCGTTGGAAAGTTGCCAGTCCGGTCGCCGATGCGTCCAGACATCCATTCATCAGCGACACTGTGTACGTCGACAATCGTCTGTCCTGCTTTGAAGACGAGGTCGCCGAGAGATGCATCACCTTCGAAGTCGTACACAGCGATGGCCTGAAGCCCAGGGGTTGACTTAGAATCATTGTGTGAGGTCTCACGTGTAAAAGATGGTGGTCTATTCCTCACTGGAGGTGATGATGGGCTGGATGGACTCAGTGGAGGCTGTGATGCATCATGGGGCTGCCGAGGTAAAGTCGCCGGCTTCACCTTCGGTCGTGGTGGCAACTCTGAACAGATGTGTAACAGTTGCACAACTTTGTAAGATAGAAATATCAGCAAATAAAACATTATGTAGCTATGTGGGTATTGTGTTTAGGATGTCCAATAAATGACACGTATTAGGTTAAATAGACGTAATGATATGAATATGAAAATAATTCAGGTGCTGTGGCTAAATGGCACATCGTAGGTCAGCAATTGTACCGTGGGATAGGGCCTTGGTACTAAAGAATAAAGAGTGACATGGGGATGAAGTAACATCCCCATCCACACCCCATCCCCGCACGTTTTGTCCCCATCCCCATCACTATTTTGATGAAAATGATTGCCGCTAATTATCCGCACATTTTAATACTCTTGGTTACTAATGTACCATAATTAATAACGTTTATAAACTCCACAGCTGACCAATCAAGCACAGAGTTAATCATTACAGTAAATGACTAGCGTTCAGTTCATTTCACTAAATACATTTAGGCCCTACTCTAGTTGCAGAAATTATAGGCCTATGTATGTAAGTAACACAAGTATAGTTGTAGTTAGAGATGCTAACGAGACTCAACTTGCTCGAGACTCCAAAAGAATCTCGAGCTTGAGAATTATATTTCTCATCCGTAGAGAATTCTGAGAATCTAAATAGAGCACAATAAAAAACGTTTTGTTCAGCAGTGAGTCGCGATCAACTGTTTACCATGGTTTACAGATAATTGATAGTTTGGCACTAATTGAGTTGGGCAAGAGGAAGAGGCTGCCCCCCACCGCCAGGCAGATACCTGTGACGTTGTGCCTGGGGCATTCATACCGCAGCAGCGGCGGCGGGCGTCACCTTTGCAGATACGCTAAGAATTATATGTGGAGGGAATATACAAATAGCTAATCGGTTGCTGGTATTGTAGGAAAAGTATTTTCAAAGGTCGTTTGGTGCGGGAGGTTTGGTATAGCGAGGCGTCCTGGCCAGTAGAATGTCAGTTACTTATTTTTAAAAACTGCAAACATTGGGTTTTCCATAGCTGTCTGAGCTTTGCTAAGGTGAAGGTCATGGTAGCCTGAGGAAGAAATTGAATATTAAGTAGCAGTAGGCTAAGGCTACGAACGGTATCGTCGTAGCTCCTTAAAAGGCTTTCTCTGAGTCTTGTGTTGGCCTGGAGGTGGAGCCTAAGAGTGTGTTTACATTTCTGGGCTACAGCCTGTAGCCAGGAAATCGCTATGACCTAAGTTCAGTTAGGCCCGAGAAATCCACGCCTCTTGACGTCACTTCTAGGCTTCTAGGCTTTCTGACAGTTGATTGACGTAATTCTCTTCCTGAGCTCTGTTCGGTAATATCGCTGTAATAAAATCGAGAAAAATTCTATCGAAACTGTCTTGTAACCCTCAAAGAAGCTACCTTACATATGATGATTTGTAGCACGCCTTTGAAGTGTGCGGTTGACGATTAGTACCACGACGCATGGTGCAGGCGGTTAGCGGGCCGCGAGTGACACGTCGTGATCGAGCAGAGCAAGTTTAAAACTACAGCTTTTTAGAAGCCTCCTTCTTACATGTCTGCTCACAAAAATCACTTAGTTGATGGCAAAATAGAAGATACAGGCCTCACAGTCGACGTCGTCATAGCTAAATTTTTGGCCACAAATGTATACTAAAATGTGTTCATAAGCCCGGCTACGGTGGCTATGACTTTTCCAACGACTTTGTAGCCAATAACAAGCCGTTGCACCCAACGCGCCGTGGTACGAAACGTCAAATTCCAAGGAACGAAAACGTGGTACAAATCGTCTGCTACCTACGCTAAGGTCCGTCGAGTACTCGTCCAGTCCCGGAAAAAAATTCTCCTATTGAGAAATAAAATTCTCAAAAATTAACATCCCCAGTCGTAGTTGTCCCCATTACCGTGGTTTTACCGCAAATTCTATCCCCGTCCCCACAGTATTACCGTGGCTTTTACCCACATTCCCACGGGAATACTGCCGTTATTGTCCCCATTACTGCGGTAATTACCGTGGTTACCACGGTATTACCACCCTCCCCATCCCCATGTCACTCTTTACTCGGTACGTTGATATTGGCTGGTGACAAAGTGACCAGTCAGTAGTCACAATAATAACAAAAACCAAAGCAATTTGGCAAAAGGTAGAATAATGCTCTTTGTTTCTGTTCGCCAGGTGGCAGCACAAAACTAATGGTTTGGCTGCAATCTGCAATTACATGGTTCAACCGCGAACTCTCCCTTCCCACGGTCAGTCAAAAACCCCATTTCACATGGCACAGTTTTTATTTATCTGACATAATTCCCAAAGTTAGCCAAAATTAAGATGATTATCTTGCTGCTTCGGAATCCCAGAGTAAGTTGTTTCAATGACATTCAATGCACCTACCCACGAAGGGATGGCCAGGCTGAGTTGACCTGGGTGGCTGGGTACATACTGAGCTGGTTTAGCCATTTGCTGATGGTCATCCAGCCAAGTACTAAACATGCGCAACAACATTACCAAATCTGGCAAAACTATAGTAAAATCGAAAAATTGCAAGACAATTTGTAAAAACAATACAAACACACACAACAGCCTGTGAATTAGACTACTAACCATCATAGAGATTGTGGACGATGTTAACAAATGCAGTCGGGAACATTCCCTCTCGACCGTTCAGAGACCCCATCAGCCACTCATCGTTGATATGTTTCAGCAGAGTTATGCGATCACCAGCCACAAAGCTCAAATCATCCGCAGTCTCACCGGCGAAATCATACGTTGCAATGCAGAATGGATGTGCATTGTCCTACCACACAATGGAAAACATCAATTTTTATAACAAAAAACATATATCTAATACTGCAAAAATAAGTTCTAGCTTTTACACGGTACAGTACGAACATATAAACGAGATATGGTAAGCTATGTTTGTTTCAAATTCCCGTGGCGCATTTCTGTCAAAAAATTAGCAAAACTGGATGATCAATGACGTCTGACAAAGATATCACGAAAATAAAAAAAGGTGATGTTTTTATAGAACACGGTGAAGGAAACATTTGGAACTTTGCAACAACATTTTAAGTCTAAGTTTAACATTAATCGTAATAGCTACACAACACGAACATGCATAAAACCATTTAACCAATTGTTCACATTTAACTGGGTAAGCACAATGAGTACCATGCAATACACCATGCAATGCACTAGCCTTATATCTGTGGTCTTGCAGCATAAACTGGTGTTTGGCTGAGGGCTAAGCAAACAGACGTATCATCCTTACGTGCACCAAAGAAAAAGGTCACAGCACCACAAAAGTTGAATCCACCAAGTCTTTATTAGCATTTTCTCTCATTCTGTGGATTAAATAAATTTGTATCACACACAAATTTGTGCATATTTTTGTTTAACTAGCTTATTTCCTGTGATTACCTGTAGTTAGGCCAATCCCCAAAAGTAATCTTTGAGAAAATGCCAAATGCCGTGGCATAAATATTACAGCGCACATTTGCCCATCCTGTTTCCCAACTGATATCATCAAGACACTCAAGGATAAATGCAATAATTTTTAAGTAAACAAAACATCAGCGCTAGATAAAATATTCTAAGTGTCATGCAAAAATAACACGCAACATACATCGACATGCTCCATTTTCCCTGAAACAAGCGACGGACTTGAATTATCTGACAAAAAATACCATCATTTCATGTAAATAAGCACAACAAAAAATGCAAAATACACCAGGTGCGGCAAAAAATCCTAAAGTTGGAACAGTAGAAAAATAGCAAATGCCGATTGGCTTTTTTATGCAGCCATAAACAGGTAATAAGTATGTAAAATTTTGGTTGAAATTGTAAGTGGTTGCCCAGAAAATGGCAAATAGTTGTAAAGAAAACTTTTTGCTGCTAAAATGTACACCAGTAAAAGATGACATACAAAATGCAAACATTTTGACGATATCATTTCATTCAATTTAAAACTAAATTGCACAAATAACGTGCAACAACATAGATTGCAACCGTGATACTGGTACTTTCAGTCTAACATGCTATGTATCGATAGCACAAGTTACAACATACTTAAAATATCCAAGGGCAAAAAATGAACAAAACAAAATAATCTTCCAGCAATGCTGACACTTTCACAATGCATAGTACGAGGGTCGTTCAATAAATAAGTTTACAAAATGGCACCAATCTATTACTCTTTAAAGTAAGAAAAATCTAAATATACCTTTTGTAAGAAATTTAATTCTGAACATGGATGACAATTATTTTGATGCTGACGTCATTACTGTGACGTCATCTGTTAATAGAATACAGTCTATTTTTGTATTATTTTCTCCAAAAGTAATCTAGCATAACTCACAAGTGACAACCAGCACAGAGCAAAAAAACGAATATACTTAAGAAGTTAATGTCACCTTTTTAAACTTTAAACATTACTGTTTAATTTCGCAACATATCATCCAAGTAAGTTTAAACATTGTTCTATCTTTCAACAAGTTTCTGAATGCCCGATGCAAAAAAAACGATGCAGGCTGCCATCTGAGCCACTGATGAACGACCAATTGCACCTCGGTATCTGATGCAAATTTCTGCCCAACTAGCATTTTCTTACACCAAACTTATACTGCTGGCTTAGTAAAACACTTATCGCATACACTGGATGCATCGCAAACTGAATCTGATTTGAATTAAGTATTTTTGCCCACGAGAAAAGAATATCGGCAAGCTGTTTGTTACAGGATATTGTCAGTGCGAACGTCGTCGAATTTAATGTCATCTTCATAAAACTCACAACTCGTACTCAGAATTAAATTTCCTATAAAACGTATATTTCGGATTTTTCATATTATAAAATTTAATGAAAGGCGCCTTTTTGTAAACTTATTTATTGAATGACCCTCGTAGCAGCAAAAGTACAGCTAAGTGAAATGGACAAAAAGTACTAAATTATTTCTGATTTCTGTTTAACTGAGAGCTTTATCCAGTAATATTCCACATTAAGTTAGATTCTCAAAAAGCAAACTTTTAAAACAGCTGTAGCAGGCCTTTCTGCCTCAGAACGCCCTTTCTGCCTAAATCCTAATGCCGAAAAGTTATCATAACAATGCCAACAACAACAAAAACGATAATAATATCAATAATAACAATAATGATAATCGAACAAAATAATGACAGTCACAATAGCAAACCGAACGTCCAGAAATACGCTACCAGCTGGTGTCTGTGGCAAAAGGTGTTCAACTATTTCAACAAATGCCACTGGAAAGACTCCGGTTTTTCCATGGAGTTCCCCACGCAGCCACTCGTCTCCAACATGCTCCTTCAACCTAATCACATCGCCGGTGACAAACCCGAGGTCCTCGGCTTCTGTAGCTTCATAGTCGAATCTTGCCACACACCGAGGACCTGACATCTGCAGAGCCATTGTGCTTGGCTGATGTGAATCTTCACTGCTTGCCTGAACAAATATAAATAGTTTCCATCCTGCTGCAGACTGGAGAATTGTCATACCTAATTTATGCTGTTACGCTAAGGTCCCGTTTTTCCATGCACATTTGATGGCCAATCAAATTGATCTCTGATCAACTTTGGGACTTGACCGGAGATCATCTCAATAATCGTTTTTAGAGACTGATCGTCCATCAAATCTCCTATCAAGTTGACAGCCGAATATTGGCGGATCAAGTCAGATAACTGACGATTAAACGTGGTGATCTGCAGTTCGTTGCTTATTCACACCAGAAACATCGCTTCACGTCGCCGGTCAGAATGGCAATACACGCATAAAAATAAAGTTCCAGGCATGGCGATCAGTCACTACTGATCCATTTATACTGTGCATGGTGTTTTGTAAAGAAATAAAATGGATAGACACTGCCGTATAGATTTGCGATAGAACGTATTTTTGACACAGACGATATCGTTGATATCATTGCTATGACGACGTTTACTGGCTACGTCGTACACTCGCAGCGCATGCTGAGTAATTTAGCGCAACACCGCAAATTCAGGTCACTGTCAGCCAATCAGACTGGCATATAGTAGGCTCAGTTGATGGCAGATCAGCTAATCACCGATCACGTAATTGGAGATCAAAAATCCATGGAAAAACGAAACACAGTTGATCGACGGTCAATTCTGAACGTCAAGTTGATCAGAGATCAGTAAATCGAAGATCAAATTTGATTTCATTGGCGATGGAAAAACCAGACCTAAATCCTTTCTGTTTAATGACTTATGACGTCACAAATAACAATGACGTCACACCCGCTTCAAGTTCATATGAGCAAAGGTAAAATATGCGTTTACTGGTGTATAGATTTTCAGATATTTTTCAGTCTAATATATAGAACTGCAAAACTTAGTTAATCTTAACATCAACTTGTCATTAATCAATTAATTACGAACAATTTTTGCACTCAGTCAGAAAAATCATGAAAATTGCATAATTCAACTACTGGTAACTGTTATCTTTCACAGACCGATACCAATGAATGGAGAATGCATCTCCCTGCCTGTGTTTACACAAAAGACCAATATTTTGAATATTTACTGACAACGGTTGCACAACAGGATAGTTGGATAAACTGTCAAAGTCAAAAAAAATTACATGATGGGGCTATGTGTAGTTGAAGTACGAGTCTGAATTCAACAGCTTAATAACTACGAACTGCAAACTTAAACAGTACAAAACTACAAATCTTGACAACATCTTGTATGCAAAATGCACACAGTAGTGACCTTACTGGTGTTAAAAAGAATGATATTTTGTTCTAATTTTAACTGATCAAAAAATTTTAACCGAACAATTTTTCAACAATTAACTGACTAATTAATCATTAATTTCTGCTAGTCTGGTTGTTCAGTTATGAGAATTGTGATAGACCAAGTGCTACTTGCCTGAGCAGTGGGCCGTGATGGAAGTGGCTCGACAATTTCCACAAAGTTGGCTGGAAACATTCCACAAGCTTTTCCCGTGGAACCATTCATCCACTCAGCACTGACCCAGCTTTCCAACGTTATCACATCTCCAGCCTACATTGGTTCGGTCAATCAATCATAACACATGTGTATATCAACATATGTCACGAGCAAATCAGGTGCATCCTTGGTACTGTGAGGCATAAAACACACCAGAATTTATTGATCATAACTTACAAGTGGATCACTGAATTTTTTTATAATTTTCAGTATAACTATTCCTGATACAACTGGCCATCAAATGATTATTCAAGTTTTCACCTCACCCAACATATGCTTCTGCACTACCAGGGGAAATCAAAACACATAAAATCGATGTTAAAATGAACAAAAAAAACGCCAAAGACATCTGTGACATTATTTAACATAACTTGAAGAATAATGAGATTTGAATAGTTTTTGATACGAACATTCCTGACAAATCTGGGCATCAAATGGCCATTCAAATTTTTAGCTCACTTAACATCTGTTTCTGCATTACCTAAAGAAACAGAACAAATGCAACATCAGTTGAAATAAAGAAAAAAACATCAGTAAATTTCACCACTTCAGATATGTAATCCCTAACAGCAGTGACCACAGTTCATTCAAAGACGTTTGCAGTCTTTTACTGCAGCAAGTTTATGGGACGCTGTTTAAAAATATCAGTGAAATCAAGAAGCAACTGGTAAAAGTCTGGAACAGAACAGTATCAACGCCGATACCAATGAATGGAGAATGCATCTCCCTGCCTGTGTTTACACAAAAGGCCAATATTTTGAATATTTACTGACAACGGTTGCACAACTGGATAGTTGGATAAACTGTCAGCCAAAGTGCTAGAAATTTGGACAAAATGTGCTAAATGTGTGTTATTTGAGTCAAATAATCATACTGTATTGAATAAGAATGTAATATTTTGCTTGTTCTTTTTCCCCATGTAGTGCAGAAACAGACGTGTAGTAAGGCGGGAAAACAAATGACCATTTGATGGGCAGTTGTGTCTGGAATATTCATACCAAAAATTATAGAAATCTGATAATCCATCTTCAAGTGATGAACAATATATTTTGGGATGTTTTTTATGCCTCACAGTGTAGTATCTACCAAAAGTGTCTAATAGACATCACTAAGTACAATACACGGCCATAGTAAGACTTTTCTGCAGGCCTGTGGCTGAGAATTTGAAACAGGTTTATCACAATAATAAGAAGAAAGGGTGTTGACCTTTTCATTGCAGGAAAGGTCCACTGTACTGCCAGTCCACATAACCATTTGATAGCAATCAGACCAAGAATTGAACATATGACCTCTTCATCAAGAATCCGTCATCCTAACTGTTATACTACCAGGCTGTCTACTGTAGCACATAGTGAATGAGTGAGTAGGGTTTAACGTCCCACCCGACACAGTATAGGTCATTTCGGGGACGGCCTTTCCAGGCAAAATGCACACAAACACATAATAACGGAACAGCAATTTTAACCTTTACAGAAACACAAAACACAAAAAAACAAGCAAAACCTAAACCAAAAATTGTAAGAACTCCATTATACGTATGCATATGTAATTAACATAATGGTAGTTCTAATAATCTTCCCTGTTATCATCCAGACAGACATCAATACGCACATAGTACACACCACTTCTTCACAGCAGAGATGTTGCAAGATGCATGCAAAGTGTAGAGAATCAGCCGACTTACGGTGAAGCTGAGTTCGTCAGACTGTGAAGCTGTGTAGTCAAACAATGCCAGAGCATGAGGACCCTGCGCCATGTAATGGTACAAAGGATGTCCCTGGCTAGGTCGCTGTGGCAACTCCGGAGCCTCACCTTATCACAAGCACAGCAAAAACGCATATCATCTAAAACCAGGAAAAAAACATCACACCAGAGCTTATTAATTTGTGCCATTACTGTTAAGCCTGGTAATGTGGGATATGGTATACCAGAACGTACGTTGGAGATGGTATGCTGTACCAGCAGTTTTTTGTTGTTGCAACTATTGTGTATTTTTGAGTCACAAGAATGCCACAGTCTACTATGCACCAGGTGCATCTATCTAGCTTGAAATGCATCAGAAGTCCTTCTCGGCACATGATTAGACCCTAGACGCTGCTGGGAAGATAACAGCATTCTCTAGACGTTTATATGGTGGTCATTCAGTCAACCACGCAAATTGCAAACCAAGGCAATAACAAAAAAAAGAAGAAACTGTAAAGTAAGTAAAATGAACATATCATACATTAATCGTCATTGACCACAGAGCAGCACAACAGACGAACATGATAAGACGAAAATATTAGATGTACTCTGCATTAAAACTGAACTCGAAAGCAGAAGTTGTATTGCACCAGTGTCACAATTACAAATGCATATAAAAAACTGCAAACAAAACATGCAGAAGAAAAATAGACATAACACATAACACAAAGAATAAGCTAAAACTGAAAGTGCGGAGAGTTACCAATATGTGCAACAGGCGGTGCAGAAGGCCTTGGGGGAAGCTGATGAGGTCTTGATACAGGGCGCAGAGGCCTCTCCTTGGCACTCTCATCTTTTGTCTGGCTCTCTCTGCAACAGGAAACATATGCAGTACACTAACCTCAATAGTCTGCCAGTGTTTCTCCCAATCTTGCAAAAAATATTAAATAAACAATATCTACTTCAAAAAAGCAACTTAACATGCACTATGAAACTGCAGCATTACACTAGTGGACTATTGATATAAGTTGCAAGTCTGACACTAATCAGTTAAATTTCCAGTCACCTTAACCAAGTCATCAAGTTGACATCAACTCAACCTTCTACTCTCGGTGAAACTGGAGATGAACAACAACTTTCCTAGTGTGAGTTGTGGAGTGAAGGCCTATTGCAGTTGATTGGGGTTGTAGTATGTCTGCTAGCTGCACTGCAACTAAGAGGCTAACTGTCTACGGACTGATCATGTACTGTTGTACCACAAGCTCATGCCAATAAACTGTAACTTTTTCTCAGACTGTAAAGCATTGTTCAGTATCAGTGTAACTCAAATAAGCATATTTTTTCTAGAGCATTCTGATCATCAACTGTTGAGTGTTGATGCATTGATAATGTAATGCATCTTCTCATATAATGGGTGCACTTTGAGCGTTACACTTGATATGATAGGATGTGACAAGTCTACAAAGTAATTAAATCTGGATCGCCCCGGTAAAAGCTAACAACAAAATTCACTGCCCCAATCACTGAATCATGATTGCTTCTCTTTAATATTAATATACTATGATAAAATTACTGGCTATTACATGCTGTGGACAAATAAGCTATCCAGCTTACCCTGTGGTTTTCTGCTCTTCTGCTGTATTTGAAAGTTTTGGTGGTGGAGGTTTTGAAGGTGGAATCTTCTGGTTGAGTTCTTGTTCAGTGGAGTGAACTGGTTGAGACTGGGATCGAGGCACAGGTTTGAGATCGTGATGATGCTCTAAATCCTGCTTTTCAGGTAACACCGTCGAACTACCATGATCTTCGCTCTTCTGCAAGTCCTGAACAGCAGCAGTGGGACTTTGACTTGAGCCTTGAACAACTGCACTGCTGCGTGAAGCCTCGACTGAGTTCTGTGATGTGGCGGCTGCTTGGCTTGGTATCTGATCCGCTGAAACCAAATGGAGTTGAGTTGCTGTAGTAGATACAGTGTCGGGACGAGTTCTCTTGATAATGGTTGGCCGCTGCTTGGCTTGAGGTTTACCAGCATCAATTACAGCTGTGTGATCCAACATATCTGAAGATGGCTGCGGAGTGTGCAATGCTGGCTTGTTCCAACCATTCATTTCCGCAGCAGAAGCAACTGCAGTGCCAAACGTAGAGGCAGTAGCCTCTTGCTGCAGTGCTGAAGCTGCGGTCGAAATAGGCATCAGAACAACAGATGACAGTGGAGTAGGGCGTATTATAGTCGGTTTCCGACGAACAACATCTGGCGGGACTTTTGCCGATGCAGCCTGGGCATCTTCTGTAGTTTTATCAGTGGGTTCGGTACTAGTCGGAGATATGACTGGTTTCGGCTTCACTGGTGGGGGTCGCTGAGGTGGCACACTGCGCTCACTGTCGTACCATATACTGCTACCGACGACGTGATATCCTTTGGGACCTTTCGGTGCCAGTGGCCGAAGAATGGCCGGTTTCGTGGTGGTGGAGGACTGTGTTGATCTGGATACAGGCTCTGGATGGAAAAGAGCCGGCTGCTTATTGGTCTTTGCATCATTCTGTGCTGATGACAGACACATCGGCTCTGACTGCAAGCTAACCATGGACCTTGGTCGTGGAGGAGGGACTGGTCGTGCGGCCGATGATGTCATGTTATCTGGGGATGCAGAACGTTGTGGTCTTGTCTGAGATCCATTGTTCGATGTGACGTTCGGTGAGTGAGGATCGTATCGAACTGTATAGTTCCTGTGTGGCTTCACTGGCTTTGGACCTGGCTTGCTGTCCGACATTATCTGGACCAAGCCGGCACTACCTGGACTGGGTGGTGAGGACGTCTGCGCAGGAGGAGATTTATTAGGATCCCGAGGAGAAGGCTTTGGACGTTCAACAGTCTTCGGCTGCTCATGACGAAATCCAGTTTCACTCATTGGCTTAGCATCAACAACAGTTATGACAGGTCTTGGCTTTCTACAACATCAAAAAAATCAACTTGGTCTAGTAACGTTGAAGCAGTCACAAATTTACGAACACCATCACTCCCAGTAGGAACTATATACCCAGCAGTGAAATGCAAAAGTAAAATGTGACCACCAAAATCTGAACTTTAAAAAAACACTGAAAACATCTTAGCTTTAACTCATACCGATACATGTTCCTAGCAAACCAAGTATGTAAATTCAAACCTGTGTAATAATAATTTTTGAATAAAAATTACAACAATTCATCCTTTGTATCGTGGCTTACTATATTCAACTACAAAGAATTTCACATCATAAGAGCAAGATGTAGCTTTCGGATGCCAAACATCATCTCAAAAGTCCTTCAAGTTATTCAAAATTAAAATAAAAAAGACACAAAGTGGATAATAATATGCACACAAAACTCTTTATACACAACAAAAGTTCCATCGATATGCATCGGTGTGCAGTTCTCTATGACAGCTGGGCTTCTCCTAAGCATTTTAAATTCTTTATTTTCTGAACAGCTTAATAAAAAAAGAAAATTCCTTTACCGTGCAGACATGACTGGCAGTACGATATATTCAAAATCTGCAACATAAAAAAGTGAATCAACTGTACAACTTATCAAAACAAGTAATTTGAGCAAAGCTTACGAAACGCGCGACAGCCTTAGCAGTTCCTATTCGCAAGTTGTATAATCGGTGTCATAATCTTTCTCAGTCGATAGACGTTTGAAGTAAACAGCTGTGACGTAGAGATCGCATTGCATGCACGTGTACGATTTGTTGCAAAATAGTTAGAAAAGCGTGCAACGATCGCAAATATTTCTTCATTTACGGACATTAGACATCTTTGGCAGTTGATTAACATAAGTGAAATCGGAAATTTGCGAGTAAGCGATCATGTGATTTCGCCATCGTTTTAACTAAAGTGTCGGATCGTTGATTAAAAGTTGCTTCTTTCTTATGAATACACGTTGTACATCGTTTGTTTAGTACCAAATAGTGTGCACCTCGTTAGTGAACAGGTTGGAACGCTGTTTTGTCAGAAAAGTGGTAGGCTGATAGCCACTTGAAATGACGATAGGGCGAACGGTTTTTCAACACGGCGACTCTAATCTAACTTGGAAGCAAAAAAGAAAGAAACAAAGATCACGCTGTAGGACAAGACGCAGACGGGGCGTTCCTAGTTCACATCAAAATTATTGGTGGCATGCTTTTATCACACGTTCATGTCTGTGTTACTAAACAGTTCCAACAGATAAAAAAACATCATAATCTTAACAAGGCAACCACGCATACCTCACAAAACTACACAAACAAAACGTATAGTAATCTGTGTATTCCACATTGTTTACTTTCGCTTCCGTAAACAACGAAGTTAACGTAACGTAACGTAACGTAGAAATAATGCTGACAGTATTAAAGTAAGTCAGCGTGCTGCGTGTGCGTAGTGAATGAAGAATGCCTTCCCATATTTTACCCCAATTTTAAAAAAATTGCATTACGGCCTATGGGGATTTCAAAGCGGTATAACTCGGTCCGCGTAATTGCGCGCTGTTTGCACCTACCCGCATATTTTCGGACCTAGGCCATCCGATGGTGTCATTTAAATTTCTTCCCTACCGAACTCTGTTGCCACGGCAACGAATTTTGGGACAAAATTGACTACAACTCGGCCCCCGTGAAACATAATTGCTTCCTGATTGCATCTATTCTCCTATTTTCGGGCCCGCGCTATCCGATGGTGCCACGTATTTTTCTCCCCTGAAAACCCCTGTTGTCATGGCAACCAACCGTTTTTATTCGAAGACAAGATTGGCTGCAGCACAGCATGTTTTAAAATGTCTCAGACATTGTTACATAACACATAATTTTTTCCTTGCACCAACTTCCGTTACCAGCCCGAAGGTACAGCACGTATTCTGAAAACTGTGAATAAATTTATAGTCATAAAATTAAATACCAAAAATTTGACAAAAGTAGACTAAAACAGCAAAAACCAAAGCAAAAAAACTTTAACACTTTATAAAGCTATGTATGGGCGATATAAGTCAAAACTCGAAAACGGCAAAAATGGTTTTTGGGCGATATTATCGAGTGTTGAATTCCAGATTGGCCCTTACAAGACTAGCCATTCTAAATACTTGAAATAAAAATATATAGGCCTACAAAGACAGAAGTCATAAGCCGAAACAATGTAAAACACCAGTCGGTGCCAACACCACGTATATTGCAGTGAATGCCAATGTTCATGGTAGAAAGACACGTCCAGGCATGCCTGATTTTCTGTCTATCGTTCTGTTTGCGTGTGCGCGCAGTGGCATGACGTCATAGTGACAACAAGAGCGTCAAACGCTGAAACGCAGCTGCTAGGCTAGCGTGGCAATGGGACAGATACCTCGTTCCACAGAACGTATGTCTAGTTAATCGATCAATCGTTAAAAATTAATGTTACAAAATTTAGTCGATTAATATTCGACTAATATTTGGACTTTTTAAAAGCGTAAAATGACTGATGATCTACGTTTGTAATCTAATTTTATTTCGAATATGCCACAATTATCATCAAAAGTTTTATTTGTAGCTATTGCATCCATCCTCATCACTTTAGCTGACTCTGGCTACTAACGGTCGCGCATATGGTACGATGTGCCGTCTGTCTGTCGTCTGTACGTCTCACTGGATAACTTATTACACGAGCCTAGTGTCACGACTTTTCGCATGCAAAAGTCTAGCAATCCAGTGCAAGGAAAACTTTTTCAAATTCGGGCTTGAACAAAGGTGTGGTAAGGAAAAAGTGCGTTTTTTGCAACCAATAGGCCTAAGTCGCCGTATACTCGGAACGGTGAGAGATATTAAGGAGAAAGTTGCTACTTAGCACTAATAGAAAGCATTACGCACTTTGTTACGCTAATCGTGCGGTATTGTGGCTAAACAGTGCGTCGTAAGGGGTCAGCGTTGGTAGCGTTAGAGATCGATAGGACGACGACGAGTTCTTGTAGGCTGACAATAGGGGGCCTAGTAACCATGTCTTTATTTGCAACGGTTTGGCCGCAATTCTTAATGCAAAGTTTCTGTCTGCACTCTGCAGCTATTAAGGCCTGCTTAAATGCGCCGAATTACCGCATCGTATCTTAGCATTGATTGTAACGTTCGATATAGCAGCGCAACCATAGCGAGTTTGTGACTGCGGTCACTTTGGGAACTCGCTTTCTTTCCGCAACTGAAAGTTGGACGCTAATCTTCAGATACAGGCGGTACGGTCGATCCCAGGCCCGTCGAAAGGGTGGGGTAGGGGTAAGCTACTCCGGGTCCCGCGACCTTTGGGGGCCCCGCCGTCGCTCAAAAATATAAAGTACACCGATTTATAAAAAAAAAAATTCAAAAATGTTCCAACAAAAGGGCCCCGTGAGAATGCTTCCCCGGGCCCCGCTGTGGCTCTCGACGTTACCTGGTCGGTCCACCCTATAGCGATAGTTGGGCTTTTTGTTCGATTTTGCTTTATATGGTGTTTACACGATCCAGCAAACGTCCACCATTACATTTGCTGGAATTTTGCTGGACGTTTGCTGGATCGTGTAAACACCCCATTAATTTGCAGAAGATAACAACAACCAGCCAGTAGTCGAATTCTGCAATATTCGCGGTCTTTCTGCTCGGATACGCTGCAGAACAAATACTGGCGTTGTCGTACAAAATTAACCAAAATTAATAGATTAATTTCTATTATTTTTATAAATTTTTTATCGGTTGCCGCCCTACTTTGATTTGGTTGCTTTTTTCTGAAGAATGTGTTTTTATAAGTAACCGTGCAACCAAACAAAAATTAACGAATAAAGAACAACAACAGTATATAACATTATAGGCCTTATAATAATAATAACAACAACACGAACGTAACATCGTCATGGCAAATAATTACAAAGGCGAAACAAAAACCCGACGACCTTAAAAACCTAATAAACTCTCTACTGATCGTGAGCCTATAATCTAAGTGGATCTAAGTGCTAAGTAAGTAAGTAATTCGTCAATGCATCCCACTGCACCATCGTTATGTGTCAACTTTCGATTCGGGTTTAGTGCCGAGACATAAGCGAGTAAGCCTAAAACAAGACAGTTTGCTCGAATTGCCGCATTTTATTGCACTTTTGTCGGCAGCTGGTGTGTGCGCGCGGGGTGGTCGTGACAGATTAAGCCTTCGTTTTCCGTCCGAGCGAGTAGGCCTACGTTCGAACGTTTCAGCCGGACAGCCAGGCTGTCAGTGTGCTCTCTAAACCAAAACTCGCTGACGCTGGCCGCTTCATTGCTCTTCGGCGACCTGTTGGCATTCGGTCGTCCGTCCGTCCTGCGCTAAGTTGGTCATAAGCACGCGGCTGCGTCACTGCGTGGACTAAACGCCGGTCGAACGGTCCGGTGTGACGTGGGCACGCCGTCGCCGCAGTCGTCGCTGGTCGCAACGCGTTATGACAACATCAATCTTCTTCGCCAATATTGTAGCCAACGTACGCCGGGGCACAGTGGCACAGCGAGTCCTCGTAGAGCCAATCTTGCACCGAGAGACCGCGCACTCCATCCATTTGTCATTAGTAGCCGCTGCCGCCGCCGGCGCCAGTTGATTTTTGCCGTCTCCGAGAACAGAATATCAATCAGTCAACCCGGAGTCCGGGCGGGCAATTTGTTGATAGATGACTGTCGGAAGTAGGCGAGAAACTGAACGAATGCGCTTAGTCACTATACGTAGGCCTGCGTGTGTGAACAGCAACGGGCGCATGTCAGTTGTTCTGCATCATATGCAAATAAGCTTTGCACATTTATCACGCAGTGAGTAATTCGGAAATTAAACTGTAGGTTTATGCGATGCTAAACTGAAACGACTATAAAGTTGCTATTTTGTCGCAAAATGGTTGAGCCAGCCAGTACTTGTACAAAAAGCCCAGCTGTCGCTAGGATAGCCGACCTTCAAGGACACCCAAAGTCGATGATTTTCATCTCGTCTGACACGGCATATGACACTTCCTATTAGTGATTAGTAGTAACCTTGGCCGTATCTCTCACCGTTTCCGAGATATGACCAGTTTTTGTTGAAAACGCACATTTTTGCCCATTATTCAACCCGGAATTTGAAAATGTTTCCCTTCATCGTCATCATCGACAACCGTGGGCTCAATGCCCGTTGGTGTCTGACGCCATTTTTACTATCGCTGCCCACCGCTGCCTATCTAGGGCAGCGTGGCTTAACTCCTGCAGGGTTGTCCCAC
>Ga0056128_1004116_pt1 | contig 18116 bp, 15 predicted proteins | sample WorMetLIZISLAND2_FD_71113 | JGI IMG/M metagenome (GOLD analysis project Ga0056128, IMG submission 71113) | Marine gutless worms symbiont microbial communities from Max Planck institute for Marine Microbiology, Germany - Olavius geniculatus... ... | reverse complement strand
GTGCAGCCTGCAGACACAGGCTGGCGCAGCGGCCGGCTAGGCAACCCCAGTCAGCTGTACCAAGGTCCCCACCTTCCGTAACCCATGTAAATGAGTTACTACTCATTTTACCGTCCAACGGAGGGTAGAAGGCTGAGTCGACCTAGCTGGCGGGCTTCGCACCGAGATGGTTTAACTGCCCGCAGGCAGTCACCCATCGCAGTACTAACCGGGCCCGGCGTAGAGTAACTTAATTTGTTTCAGCCGAAACGCGTTACCAACTACGCCACGCCAACAACTTGATAACTAACAGAAAGTCGCATAAAGCCCTTTCAGGTGGCACGAAAGCCATCGATCTTGAATGATGTTGAAGGGTCATTACGCACTCCGCCAATGCGGTATTGGCTAAACGGTAGGGTTGGCGATGATATCGTTGGATCGATATAGGCCTACTGCGATGACGAGGTTCTTTTAAGATGTGAATAGTAACCATTTTGAATGCAAAATTTTTGCATGCAGCCGTCCCCAATGTGCGCCGAATTACCGTATCGTATCCGTAGTGTTCGATATAGCAGCGTCACCATGGAGAGCGTGTACGTGACACTCTGGTTCGCTTTCTTTCTGCCACTGGAAGTCGGACGCTGGCGTCCGGATATAAGAGGTACGATCGGCCCACCTTAACGACAGCTGGGCTTCTTGTTTTTTTCTCGGCACTCTGACCCGACGTACCACGGTCAAGAGTACTCCAGACCTCCAACTCCAAAGAACGAGAGCCCAGAGCCGCTACTCGGGCCAATGCGGTTTCTAGGCAGACAGGAAGTGGGCGTGGCCATTGACGTGTTTGTTTATTTACGAACAAAACAAAGTAAAAGCGTGAGATTAGTTTCGTTTGATGAATTTAAGTAGTTTTCTGTGAGTGCCGACATATTTGTACTACTGCTGTTACTACCATTTTTGACCCTGAACCTCTGATTCTATTGAAACTGTATCCGTTGAAATAATCTTAAGCCTTGCCGGCGTATATGATTTGACATGATATGATATGATGAATTATGATTATGATATGGTGAATGATTTGCATGGAAAGGCTGACATTCAGCTGATGTAAATAAGGTTAAAAGTGTCTAGCTTTACATTATTGGCAATTATTGCGTGCATAGCTGCTCTGTACCTACTCATACTGCACAGAGAGCTACTTTCAGTACTTGCTGTATAGGTATACTGTCACTGGCCGTGAACCCATCTCTGACCTCGTACTTAGACCTAGACCTATCCATATCACTAACCCTTCTCCGATTCATTGCAGGTATTGTAATAGTAGTAGCAGCAACAGTAGTAGTCGTAGTCATCTGTTGTCTGTTATCTTGCCTGACTACATGTGTTAAATGTAGAGTTAGTGATCGACTGACTGACAATGCAGCCTTTGCCGTCATCCACTGGTTTGAATGAGGCACCGTCTGTCCTACAGATATCGACCCATTGTGCTACCTATAAATACTTGTTTATTCCATGAACTGTTGTCAACTGGAATCGGTTACCAAGTGAAATCCGATGTAAATCAAACAGTCTCTTTTTCCAGGACATTCTGACCAATCATTTCTTCTTACCTCCTACTAAATGTTACTGATGTCTGCCATGACAGCTTGCAGTAAAGGGTGCAATGCACCTATGGCCAGAAACATTCTGAAGTTTGAAGTTTCTCCATTGATGTAGTTGTAATAGTAGTAGAAGTACCAGTCCAGTAGTAGTAATCATCATTGTCCCAGGTGTGTGTTAATGTACAGAGCTGCTGACAATGCCTCCTCCGCAGTCATCAAGTGTCGGTGTTCTGGGCTTTATTGCATTCGTTGCATCTGGAGCCCTGCTTAGCTTCTCTCTGCACAAGATAGAAGAAGGTAAAATATTTAGGGGTCTATCTGCCAGTATCTGGTCTTAGATACGAGGAAAGATTACATGCTTTATGGCTTCCAACTTAAGGGTGAAGTTATATAAGTGTGTTGCTAACAAGTATGATGCAAATTTAAAATCAGGGTTGGGTTATCAATCCATGTTAGAAGCATTTAGATAGGTTTTGGTGTGATCTCTATCTTTGTTACAATTACAAGTGTAACATGTAGCGCCGGAAGTCACATTATGGTAATGGCATTAGTTTAGTTTTTGTTACAACCTGTGTGTAAACTGTATACTTATGTTGGATGGAAATAACTGTAGCTATTGGTCTGCTTCTGAATATACGTTGATGATAAAAACTAAGGTTTTCAATCATCACGTCTCTCTTGAAATTAGGTTAAAAGCTGTCCATAGGACCTTGCAGAGCATCACCTGCCAACTGCCATGTGAGATTACACAGTGTTACCTGCCACTCAACTCAGCTGAACATGCCACACTTTGACCCCAGTGGGACAAAACCTAATAAAATCTGCTAGTTTGGGTTCTTTAAAAGACAGTTTTTTCAATGCTGGTTATTACTGTGCTAATGTTTTTTACTGTTTTCAGGCCACGTCGGAGTTTACTACCGAGTAAGTTTATGAGTTTCTTTTTAGCTATAAGGAAGTAAGTATGTTCTAAACAGCAAGTCAACTATCCAAGATGTAGCTTCCACTCTCTGACATTGACTTTGTTATTAACAGCCATGTCATGGGTTAAGAAAGTAGGCGGGGCAGAAAGTTGCATTTTTCAACTGACATTTTGAATTTCCAACTGAGGAGATTATGGATGCTCAAAATTTCAATTTTGTCACTAAATTTGCTCCCAAATGGGTTTTTAGTTGCAAATTTTGCATTTTTTAACCAAAAAATTTTTTAACCAAAAAATTTTCTATTCTGACAAGGAGAAGATTGTTTGATAATTTTCAGACCGCCAAAAATTTAAGGGGTAATTGCCCTTCTCTCCTGTCTTTTTACATACACTGAACTGTAAAGTGATTTCAGTGCCATAGGCATTTTTCACTTTAAGTTTTATTCTATCATATTGTATTGTATGTAAACTGATATATTTACTGATAGGGCATTATTTTACAGCTTATGGACAATATCGCTCTCTGAAGTGGCTCTGTGCATGGCAATATTTATGCAGTCCTGTGGCTTAATTTACAAAACTTCCCAGGCTGTGCCATAGGAAAAACATACAAATAACTTATGCTAAAATATTTAAGGCAGTTTGTAAGACGACTTAGGAAAAATGTTTGAAAATCAGTTGTTATGAAATACTTAGTTAATCGTGAATTGTCAAACCTTGAAAGAACCTACAGAGATGTTATGGATATTCCTAAGAAGTTTTGTAAATTAGGTTTCTGGTGTTTTCTGTGGATTTATTTCTAGATTATTTCTGGCATATATTGCATCTCTACACCATGTCCAGAGAAAAGAACCTATGGTTTTTCCTGAATAATTTTAGCAAATTTAAACATTTTTACAATTTTTGGCACACATTGTCACTGTGAAGCATATACGTATTATGCCTGTGTCTAGGGAGGTGCGTTACTAAAAAGTACTAGTGCACCTGGATACCATGTCATGATACCGTTTATCACGTCATTCCGATCTGTTCAGGTATTTGTTTTCTCTTTCTTTCCGTCTTCTTCTCTCTCTCTGTCTGTCTGTCTGCCTGTCTGTCTGTGATTATTTGTTATCTACTTCACAGATTGTTTGGAAATTTTTTTGATGTCACTTGCTGATTAATTGTACACTGCATCTCAAAATAGATGGATCCCTAATATTATCAATTGTAAATTGAAGAAGGATCATCAGATTTTGATATTTTTTTGGTACGATTAGCTCTGACACAATTGACCATCAAATAATTGTTCATATTCCCACTTTATCCTCAGACAAAGCTATTTATTTTGACACATATTTTGTTCTTAGGTAGTGTAGGTAGTGCAGAAACATTAGTAGTAGTAGTAGTATTTGTAGCAGTAGTAGTTGTTGTTGTTGTGTTTGCGTATGTAACTACACTGCAGTCAGATGAAGTATGGTGAAGAATGTGGTGGTAGTTGTAGTAGTAGTATTAGTAGTAATAGTAGTAGTTGTTGTTGTATTAGTTTTCTAGTTGTTGTTGTTGTGTTTTGTGTGTGTAAGACTACGCTGCAGACAGATGAAGTAAAGAATGTTCCTTGTGGGACCAGGTAATAATCCGTAATTATTTCTCTTTCTATAAAATTTTACTGGTCTGAAGGGACACTAGTCTGAACAGCGTGAGGATTAGTGATATGGTTAGGAATAGGAATAAATTGCGTTTTTGGTCATGGCGGCCCTTGGCTGTGGCGAATTATAATCAGTTTCTAACTAGCTACCATATGGACTCTCTCTCTCTCTTTCATTCCCGGTTGGGAGGGGTGTGGGTCACCGCCCCAATTAATCCACTGCAGGAATTTGCAGAGGTGTAGAGGATCTGTGTTAAATTTTCCTTTTGGCCAGATGTGTGTCCCGCCAGTCCTGGTCATGAGCTGAACACTGTAGCACTAGGTGCTCTGTCGTCTCGTCTGTGCCGTTGCAGTGCGGACAGGTGGTGGAGTCCCGACGTCCGATTCGATAGAGATATGCTGCCTACAACAGAAAAGTAGTTGTGGTAGTTGTTGTAGTAGTTATGCTGTGTTGTTGTAGTGGAGGGGTGATGATCTATTTTGACCGGGTTGAGGTTGTCAACGTCCTCAGTGCCTCTGCAGGTATAAAACATTTTCTCAATGCTAATAGTAGTAGTTGTTGTAGTAGTAACAGTTGTTGTTGTTGCAGTTGCTGTAGTAGTGTCTGTAGTAGTGCTGAGCATTTTATCAGGTTGGTAACATCATCTGTAGGCTTATTGTCCGCCCAGAAATGTCAGTTTTCGAAGTGGACTTATGTTTTTTTGCCTTTATTATTATATTTTTTGCCACTGTATCTCCAAGCTTCGCTGGCCAGTTGGCACAAAATTTTGCACGGTGGTCTGTACTAGGCTGAATGTTGATAATTGGGTCCTAATATTTGTGTGGTCCTCCCCAGAAAAGTTTTATGGGCCAAAAATATTCAAAATTTGGCACAATATCGGACAACTTCAAACTTTGACAGCGAATATCTGTGGAACTGATGAAGATATTTTAAATCGGAAAAGTACTTCATCAATCGCAATTCGTTCCGCGTTTGGCAAAAAGTCAGGTGAACTTTGATCTGGTAACCATGGTGAAACCCAAATAGACTTTTTCGGATGACTATATTCTGGCCCCTTGGAGGTGCTGCACCTCCAATTATTTACACACTAGAGAATGGCCAAATCTTGCTAGTGCACCCTCCATTGGCAACGGGGGTCCTCCTTACAACTTTTTTACGATGGGGGCAAAATTGGCTTAAAATTTAGTGTATTTGCACTAATAACTTTTGGGTTAGAGGGAATGAGACCACAAAACTTTGCTACATGACGTGCCATAAGGTGAGCATAATCACTTATGTGCAAATTTTTGGGGCATTGCCCTTTTACATTTTGGGTTGGCCAAAAAAATTTTCATGATTTCGGACAACTTTCAGCTTTGACCGCGAATATTTCAAGAACCTGTCGAGGTATCGAAAATTGGAAACAAACTTGATCGACAATGATCCCTGCTGGGTTCAGCAAAACATTTTGTGAACTTTGGTCCACTAACAAAGAAGTGATAGGCGTGGATGTTAACCCACTTTAAGTTGACAGTGCGCATTCTGCGTATGTTAATACATTTGAGTCTTGGCCATGTGACTTTGTTACTGGGGGAAATTTAACCCCTTAAATATTTTCCCAAATCGGACTTATTGTGCTGGGCGGACTCACATTGGGCTCTGCCCCAAATCTTTAGTTGTAATTGTAGTAATAGTGATAGGCTACCAGTAAATCAGCAAGCATTTAACTTAAAAAACTTCCTAGGAATTCTTGCATTTATTCTTAGTTATCTCAGGAGCTGCCTTCGGTTTTTGCATTATGTTGTTTTTGGGTTTTTCCTAGATATTTTTTTGTAAGTCACATTGTGTTTCTATGCCATTCCAATGTCGGACTTTCTGCATATGTTCTGCTTAGGAACGACCTAAGAAATTCTGTAAATTAGGCGTCTGATACAGATTCATTGTGTACCTGGTTAGCTGGTTAGTATAGTGGTTGAGGCATCAGACTTATGACCAAGAGGTCGTAGTTTTGGTATTTTTTAAGTGTGCATTCAAGCCAGTTGCATTTGCTTATTTTCAGCCAGTTCATCACTGGTTGTTAGACGTTTTCCTACCCTGATGGGACAAAAGGCTGAGTTAAATTGAGTACCAGCCTGTCTGGCTGCGGTTAAGGTGGGGCACGTCGACCTGTGTTGAGTGGCAGGTAACACTCTCGATCCCATATGGCAGTTACACTCCGTAGCTCTGAGATGAGTTTCCCTTGAAGAGTTATACATGACCTCCAACGTTTAGTACTAGTAGTAGTTGTTGTTGTTGTAGTATATGACATTGTTCGTAACTACACGGCCGACTACGACAAAACGTTGATATACAACAAAATTCACCATGAACTGAACCAGTTCTGCTCTGTACATAACCTACAGGAAGTCTACATCAACCTGTTTGGTACGTTGTAGTTCTAGCAGTTGCAGTAGTGGTAATCTCCATGGTAGTAGTATGAAGTAAATCAATTCTGCCATGTACAGGAGGTCTGCATAAACCTGGTGCCTAATCTACAGAACTTTGTAAAACGTTCGTAAAATGTCTGTAAAATCTGCATATTTTTTCATCGGAAGACAACAAGTTATGATCTCATAAGTTTTTTTGAGAAAATTCTGTATTCTAATTTTCAGGGCCTTACTTATGACTTTGTAGCTCTTAACCAATCATGACGCATTGTCACTGGGTTTGGCGGTGCATGCCGCTACGTGCTTTGTGATGCTTATTGTGTGCTTTTGCCATTGCTAATGGTTACCAATATAAACAACTACAGATATACTGATTTTGCAGTGCCTGTAATTGCTGGAAATAAACTTTATACTTATTATGGGACTATATGAAAATTTTATTTGAACGAAAAATCAAAATCATTGCCACATGCATGTTTGATGCTTTTGTAAGTCAGCTAATGATCTGTTGTACGTTTCTTGGTAATTTTATTATACGTTTCTTGTAACTTTCTCGTACAGTTGTTTTTGGTAAATCATGTTTTTCTGTAAGCCTTTTGTAAAGTGTCCGTGTGACAGATTTCTCCGTGACATTCTTGTCAGTTTATTTTAGGAAGTTTTGTAAATTAAGCCCCTTTTTGGTACGTAGTAGTAGTAGTAGTAGTAGTAGTAGTAGTAGTAGTAGTAGTCATAGTAGTTGTGGTTGTAGACCAGATAGATGAGAATCTAAAGACAGCTCTACAGAGTGATCTCAACGTGCTGGCACCGGGGCTTTACGTTCAAGCTGTCAGAGTCACCAAGCCAAAGATTCCTGAGCAGATTCGACAGAACTATGAGGCCATGTGAGTAGTAGTATTTGTAGTAGTAGGAGTGGAATTTTTCAGTGTCTGTCAGAAAATTGCAACTTCCTGGCCTGCCTACTTTTTAACCAATGATGCTGCTGAGGGGAAGAGAGAAAAGAGAAGGGAAGGGAAGACAAAGGGAGGGGGGTTGTCATTTACATGGAGGTATGATGACTTGTACAATCTTAGTATGTGATACAAAAGCGATTGGCTGAGTGAAATAAAGAAAGGAAAAAAAAGAAAACATCTGCAGTGAGATATAAGACCGCTGGCTACTACCATTCTGGGCAGTTCAACAATAGCTGTTAATAAGTAAATTGTAGAGTGCATAATTACCATTCTTTTGTGTGGTTTTGTGTCACAGTCCAGTCTCTCTGTAGTCACTGCTGATGCCTCTGCCAAGTGAACGGAGGAGATCATCGTATTATGTATCATACTACTACTACTACTACTGCTACTGCTACTACTGCTGCTACTGCTACTACTACTGCTACTACCGCTACTGCTACTGCTACGGCTACTGCTACTGTTACTGCTACTACTGCTACTGCTACTGCTACTACTGCTACTGCTACTGCTACTACTACTACTGCTACTACTGCTACTACTACTGCTGCTACTGCTACTGCTACTGCTACTACTACTACTACTACTGCTGCTACTACTGCTACTACTACTACTACTACTGCTACTGCTGCTACTACTGCTACTACTACTACTGCTACTACTACTGCTACTGCTGCTGCTACTACTGCTACTATAACTGCTACTGCTACTGCTACTACTACTGCTACTACTACTACTGTTACTGCTACTGCTACTGCTACTACTGCTACTGCTACTGCTACTAGTGCTACTGCTACTGCTGCTACTACTACTACTGCTACTGCTACTACTACTGCTACTGCTGCTACTACTACTACTGCTACTACTACTACTGCTGCTGCTACTGCTACTACTTCTACTACTACTACTGCTACTACTTCTACTACTACTACTGCTGCTGCTACTACTACTACTACTGCTACTGCTACTACTGCTACTGCTACTACTACTACTACTACTTATGCGCCCTGATTCTTTCTGAGACTTTGGCGCTTTATAAATCATTTACTTACTTACTTACTTCTGCTACTACTACTACTGCTACTACTACTACTGCTACTACTACTACTACTGCTGCTGCTGCTGCTACTACTGCTACTGCTACTACCGCTACTACTGCTACTGCTACTACTACTCTTATTACTACTATTATGACGACTATACTAGTATTACTACTGTGCGTGTACAGGGAGGCTGAAAAGACAAAGTTGTTGATATCATCAGAGAGACAGAAGGTGGTTGAAAAAGAGGCGGAGACTGAACGAAAACGAGCCATCATTGGTCTGTACCACATTACTACTATATTTCATGTTACTACTAGACACGTTACTACTACTGCTACTGCTACTACTACTACTACTACTACATAAACTTTATCCAAGGTGGTACTCAGTTGTGTTATATTTCAAATACGTGCATGAGCATTGATAATAATTGCTGAGTTGGCTGTCTTTTCTGCGTAGTTAGGCAAACTGTGCATAATTCAGCGACTTGTAGTAACTAGTAGTTGTTGTAGATGTAGTAGTAGTAGTAGTAGTAGCAGTAGCAGCAGCAGCAGCAGCAGCATTTGTAGTAGCAATAGTAGTAGTAGTAGTTGTTGTTGTTTGACAGAGGCAGAGAAGGTGGCGTTCGTGGCAAAGATTCAGTGGGATCAGAAGATCATGGAAAAAGAATCGGAGAAAAAGATGGCCGAGATTGAAGGTAGAAAGCCACCACTGGTTCTTGAAAGTTTTTGTAAAACGTTCCAATTTTTTAGGATTTGGCAAGTTTTTGGAAACACTGAATATGGTCTTGGAAGTGTTGGAATTTGATGGAAGACAAGTGGGTCTCGAAGTCTATGAATTTTAGTATTTCTTAGGTGCTGTTGGCAGAATGTGAAAAATTTGCTGCAATTGATCTGTACAATGTTAGTCTGTGTTAGACTTTGCATATTTATTTATTGTGATTTTAGTGATTTTTGAAAGTTTATATTTTGCAAGGTAGCATAGTGATGCAGCTTGGGCATGATGGGTTATTCGATAATCACCATCTTGTAAATTTTTCCCAAAGTTCATTTGTGAAAGAATTTTTTAAATCAGTCAACATTTTCTAGAGGTATGGACAAAAGTTAGTTAGCATTTTTTATGGTTCACAGTGCCATGTTGCTGATCAAATTATTACAATCAGGTGTTTGAATTTATAGGAGTTAAAAGATAATTATTTTTTCTTTAAATCTGGATGTTAGAACTATTTGTCCGAATTAATTTAAGAAATACGGTAGTATTAGTAGTAGTTGTATCAGTTGTTGTAGTAGTAGTTGATGTATGTACATCAGTAGTAATAGTAGTACACTGTGTCTCCAAAAAAAAACATCCCGGACATTTTCGATTCCAACTTGAACAAAAATTATCAGATTTTCGTAATTTTTGGTGCAGATATTCCTGACACAGCTTGCCATTAAATGGCCATTTAGTTTTTTATCTCACCCAATTGTCTGTTTCTGCACTACCTCGGGAAAGAAAACCAAGCGAAGTGTGCATTGAAATATGCAAAAAAACGTGAAAAAACTTCCCCAACATTATTGACCTTAACTTGAAGCACGATTATCAGATTTCAATAATTTTTGGCACATATTTTTTACATAACTAGCTACTAAATGACTCTTTAAGTACCCACTTTACTCAATGTCTGCTTATGCACTACCTGGGGAAATCAGACCAAGCAAAGTTATGCGTTGAAATGATAAAAAATGTTGATAAATTCCATCTACCCTGATCTTGGCCCCCATGAGCCAGTTGATTACAAGAATTCAACTGTCGTGCAGCAGTATGTCTACTATGTGACATCAAGGAATGTTTAGGAATTCAAGAAGCGACTGGTGAAGTCTGAATTAGTCTGGAGCATAACATTATCGATACTGCTGTCAATGAATGGAGAAATTGTCTCCATGTTTCTGATTGCACAATTGGCTAACATTTCGATCAGTTTTATTGGAAGCAGCTGAAAAATGAAACAATTAGATGAAGTGTCAGCCAAAGCATCAAAAATGTTAACAAAATGTGTTTTTGTGTGTTATTTGCATTAAGTAATAATACCATTTTAGGTAAAAATGCAATATTTTGTTGGTTCTGATTTCCTCAGGTAGTGCAGAAACATACGATGGGTGAGGTGGGAAAGTACATAACGGTTTGATGGCCAGTTGTCTTAGGAATATTCCTACCACAAATTATTAAAATTCGATAATCCTTCTTCAAGCTACGATCGAAAATGTTCGGGATGTTTTTTTTGAGACACAGTGTAGTTGTTGTTATTGTTGTAGTTTTAGTTATTGTTGTAGAACTGGTGGTATTGGTGGTTGTAGTAATTTTATAGTAGTAGTTTTAGTAGTTGTTGTTTGCAGATCAGACACACTTGGCTCGTGAGAAGGCAAAAGCTGATGCAGAATACTACAAGGCAGAACGACAGGCCGAAGCCTACAAGGTCTAGTAGTAGTTGTTGTTATTGCAAAATGTCCCCAGACATAATTCCCCAAAGCAAATTTGTCTATACAGAATCATCCATTTTACAGGGGTGGAAAATAATGGTTTTTTAAACCCAAACTTAGTAAATTTTAGTTTAGTTTTGTTTTTTCGAACATTGTGTTGTGGTTGATTCTGATGCCTGACTATGTAGAATTGAAAAATGTCAACTAGTTGTTGTGGTAGTAGTAGTAGTAGTAGTAGTTGTTGTTGTTGTAGTTGATGTTGACACCGGAGTACATAGAACTGAAGAAGTACGAATCGTTAGCAGCGAACAACAAAGTCTATTTTGGCAACAGCATTCCAAACATGTTCGTCGACTTTCAACAAGCTGCTACTGCCGCTGCTGATATCAAGGTACTACTACTTTAGTACTACTAATACTATTACTTCAGCTGCTACTTGCTTTGTAATGTAATGGTATGATGTTGAACTTGTGATCACAAGGTCGTTGGTTCAACTTTCAGTCGGGTCACCATCAAGTGGTTACTGTTTGGATGGATGACTGACTGTCTGTGGACAGGTAAACCATCTCTGTATATAACCAGCACCAAGCTCAACTCGGGCTTCCATTCCGCTGGGAGAAGTGAATCAAGTACTGGCTTGTTTGGCTGGGGTTAAGGTGGGGTGCGTTCTCCAGTGTCAGGTGTCAGGTAACACAGTTGATATGGCAGCTGATGCTCTGTAGCTTTGAAATGGGTTTCCTATAAAGAGCTATACATAATGTTTACTGCTGCTATTGTTTCTGTATATTTTCTGCCGTAATTTAATAGGCTATTTGCTATATGTTTTGTATGTTTGTGTGTTCTGTATATATTTGCTTGCTACGATTGATATATTTTGTGGTTTATGAGTGCAATTAGCTTTCTCAACTTTTCCATTGCATTTTTTGTCATCATTTTAAGCGCAAATGAGCTTTATCTGGTGAATTTGGATATCAGCTCTCGCTTGTTGTATTGTCATTCTGTTTATTTAGTGAATTTTTAATTGCCGACATTGGAGCTCATTTCACAGTGTTGGAAAAATGGGCTTTTTCAACCTGGTGGGTTTTATTGTTTTTATCTGAATAATGTATTTTTGTGGTTTTGTGGTTTTTGATTCTTTTTTTGGATTGGGGAGGTGGGGGTCTAAAAGGCCTAACTTGAATCTTAGCTGAAAAGTCTGTCGGTTGATTCATAAGAGTTTTTACATGCTCCTTGGAGCACAGAAGACACAGAATTTTACAAATTCGTATAGTTACATATTTCATTATCAGTAGAACAAGAAACTATCATTGGATTAAGTTTTGTGTAGGTTTTAGCGGTTTTTAGTTGTGTTTACCCAATAAAACCCACCAGTTTTTTTGGTATCTGCTTTTGGTATGGGTCTCTCAACCCTGCCGTTTCAATGAATTTGAGACATTGTCTCCGTGTAAACTTTGTCAATTCACATCTCAATGGTGGTTTTATATGTCCATTCGCGGCAGCGCAAAGAAGGAATGGCGGATCTCATGGTGGACTCTGTTCCACTGACTACCCCCAAGGTGACATACGTTTTTCGTTTTTGGTGTTTCTTGTGTTTTTTGGTTCTGTTATTGAGTTATTGAGTGTTGTCAAATACATCGGTGTTGTGTGTTGAAAGAAGTGGATAGGTGTGGAAGTACCAATTTTCTGACAAATAGCTGCAATCTTTGGACAGAATTCTGACAGAAAATTACAGATTTTGGACAGAGGAGATTATGGGTGCTAAGAATTTTAATTTTGTCCCCAAATTTTTTGAAAATGGGTTTTAGTCCCAAATTGTACATTTTTGGACGAAAAGTTACCAACAAAAAGGTTTTCAGATGCTATTGAGCAAGTACGTTGTGATCCAGGGTCTCGATTCCTTGATCCTTTTGAACCACTGGTTTTTATCCACTGTGTTTTTGCTGTTTTAATTTGTTTGTTGACAGTTATTTCTTCTGTTATTTGGTGTTGTTAGCGAACTACGTCTTGCCTTAGAATGCATGTGGCATGTAGAGCCATAGAAGTGTAATTACTGTTCGTGGTAGCGACGACAGTATTGTTTCGGCATTGTGGCTAAGTCTTGTTTGTTTGTCTGTTTTTTTGCTAACATGATAACTCATGAACTGCTGCACTTAGCTTGGTGAAATTTTGCACGAACATGTACCTTGACAACCGCAAGAACTTTGTTGAATTTCAAAGTCACAGGTCTAGGTCAAGGTCATGCAACTGGATTTTCGGATACTGTGGGATAGGATCATTCTGCAAATAGCTGCTGCTGAGCAGGGCCAGTAAAGCTGATATTTTATTTTCTTGGTCATTTGTGTAATGCTTGTATTATATCACGTGTAATATGCATCTGTCACATTTTATTAATGTCAATATTGTACTGCGTCACTGTGCTACATTTGTTTAAAAACCAGATGCCTGCTATATTTTCAAAGAAATCAAACAATCCTTGTTCGAAATTAACATTATTTTGGTTCAAATAATAGTGCGGTAGTCAGCACTAAATAGCTCTCATTGCTGTGTGAAAAATATTAAGAATCGAGTATCAGCTGAGGTTTTCCATGGCAGGCGTCCGGGTACAACTGGTACTGTTAAAACTACTATTGCTGCTGTAACATCGCTTATAGCCGTTGATGTGGAATTGAGTTTGCTGCCAGAAACTTGACTGAAGTAATTTCTTGTTTTATGTGAACGTTTGTTGCAGCCAACTGCTCATCCGTTGTAACTAGCATGACGTTACTGTGACATCACATAGAAGCACAAGTGTGAATGTGTCAATAAATGCCTTGTGGCACCGCTGTATGGTGCACACCAGTCATTCTACTACTACTACTACTACTACTACTACTACTACTACTACTATTCATCAGTGTTGTGGGTTAAAAAAGTAGGCATGGCAGGAAGAACTTGTAATTTTTCGACCCACAGCTGCTAATTTTTTCGACAGAGGAAATTATGGCTGCCCACAATTTCAGTTTTGCCCCTAAATTCCAAAAATATTTGATTTTTCTGCCCAATATTTTGCATTTTGGGAGCAAAAATTTTCTGACGAAAATCTTATGGCAAGTTTTCCAACAGCCAAAAATTTAGGGTGGCTAATCGCCTCTTTGTCACCTATGCCATAACGCCTCTACGACTACGATGCTGACAACTACTACTACTAATGATTATGATTATAGTGATAATAATAAAAAATAATACTGATTTGATGTTTCTGAATTGTGTGTTGTAGGGGAGTAGTAAGAAGTTGTAGCTGTACGCACACTGCAGGCTGCCAGAGATATCACTGCTCCATCGCTGCAATCCTACATCAGCATATACCGCTTTTTATACAGGATGGCCAGTGGCCACTGGTATTTGAAGGTCCTTGGAAGTCTTGGAATAAGTTTCCATTTTTCCAGGACCTTTAAAGTCCTTGAAAACTGAATAGAATTATAACAGTTTTGGAGTTTGATGGACGAGGCTCTTGACAGTTCTTGGATTTCATTTTTTCAAAATTATTGTGGCCATGATGTGAAAATTAGTTTGATATGCTACTGGAAACGTCTAATGTGATGTGGCAAAATATCGTTCGGGAATAGCTATGGTAAAATACTTGAAAGTTTTTTTTAAAAATGTGTTGAATTTTTTGGCCCCAAAACTGTTGCCACCCTGGTTGTCCTTTTTTGATTTATTGAGGTTTAAAAACTGTGCTTTCAGTTGCCATCTGTCCCAAAAAAGCTAGTTCCTCAGAGTATTTTGGTTGGATTCTGAAAATTATCTTTGCAGTTTATGGTGTTTGTTTTCCGAGTTTTATGGAAAAAAAGGAAAACACTCAACAGTTTGCATCTACTCTGCTGTGCTGCGTTATCTTGGCTAGTTCTCATGGGTAATATTTATTGTGTCAATTTGTTTTTTATGAGTTGTGTCATATTAGCCTACATGACGTGTTATGGTATAAAAATTGCAAATAAAAAATTTTCCGTGCCCTACATTTTCGCCAGCTGCAACCGAAAGCATGGGGAATTTTTTAAGTTGGGGGCCCGATTCACACACGTTGTCATACAGCTTATCTTAAGACATTTTAAAGACCATCATAAAAAAAAGTTAAGGTGTCCTATACAGTCATTTTACGACGTGTCTTAAGTGAGTTCTCAGATATTGTACTAGATGATAGTAAAATTTGTCACAAAATTGCAAGATTCTGTCTTAAAACATGTATCAGTGTTTTGTGAATTACATCTTTGTATTAACGTTGACGGTAGATCTAAAAATTGTCTCAAGATTATTTTTTCTGTGAATTAGGCCCCAGATTGATTGAATGTGATTGATTAATTGGTTGATTTTTCTACGCTTTATTCACGTGTAATTTGGCTGTCATCTACTTTTATGGTATGATGTTGTATCTGTCTGACTGTCTTTTTCTCGTCCGTAACGTGTTGCCCGACAGCTACCTTGTGATACCTGTTTGGTCCTCCCTGCTGCTCTCCATTTTTCCTAAACTGCGACTTCAGCTCCAAATATTTGTAGCCAAACCACTCATCTTTGGTCTTTGGAAGTTGGTTACTTCTGCCTGGGGGCACGTTCACTTTTTGTATCCCAGAACAGACGAGCAAGACAGGGTGTTGCCATATTTTAAGTAGCAGTTACCGCACTGCTGGAGTGGTTTAAGCAAGTACGCAGTATGAGATTATGCCACTCCAGACAGTGTAGTATCTTACTTAAACTGTGCTCAGATCACATAAGCCCAAATTCTATTACCCTGACTTTCTCAGCATAATGGAATTTAAGCTATAACAGATCAAAATATGATAATGAAACTACTGTCTGGAATAGAAATGATTATTGTGAATTATTGTAGGATAGCAGACGAGTTTTTAATAAAGACTTCAATGTTTTACAAGAAATATTATTAGATTGTGATCAATCTAATGTACTCCTCGCGTGCATCATTTTCTTTTGTATTCTTTTAAGAGCTTTTTCATTCCCTCCAGCTTGTATTAGAGACACGGCGTCTAATTGAGATCCGTTTAATATTATACTAATAGTGGCTAGCGTCGAGGTCGTTATTAAAAATTGTCTCCCCGAAGTTCATAAAATATTGCCCGATTTTAGGAACTGAGAGGAAAAATTTCCAATAATGGTCGATGACGCTAGTTGCCATTTGTCTTGCTATACCTCAACGCATGCGTCTATCTGGCACCGGTACGGAGATATGACGCCTCAAAGATAATGAGGTCACGTGACTCCCCAGGGTCGACTTCCTATGGGTGGTCCATAGTGACCATGCGTCTATCTAGCACTGTTATGAAGATATAGCCGTTTGAATTTTTTTCTAGGAAGTCTTTTCCAGGGCTCCCAGGAGCAAGATGTGAAATTTCAGGACCCAATGTTTACAGAATTTCAGGACATTTTTGTCGGTTTCACGAGGCTCAAGACAGAGAAAATGCACGTTTTCTGTCCTCATAAATGTTATTCATTGAAGCAGATCAGTATTGCAGTCCTAAAATGTTACTAAGGCACTGTTATGAACATATTAAGGCAAAACTGTAGTAAGTAAGTAAACCAAAAGTACTGATGGAGTCCTGTTAACTAACAGACAGCCGATGGTGAAATTTTGGTGATCATAGCTTGCACCGTTTCTGACTTCGAGCCCTGTCTTTACCCTGAGCTGTCCTGACTAATGGTCGTTTTTAGAACACTTAGCATACTGTTGCAGATGCAGCCTTTGCGGACCAGCGCCCCCACTGACCAATACTAGAAGCTAGTCGTCACTGTGCAACGCAGTCTGCATAAACCCGAACACTGCTCAGCGTGAATTGTTTCGTTTCAATTCTTAAGATGTACCAAAAGTTTCGGAGGGCTATAGGGCCTAAGGGGCGACTGAAATCGCGAGACCTGAGTCACTTGACATCGTGAGACCATCGAATTTGTGGTGGCTGACATCGCGAGAATGGACAACGTGGCACCAGCTCGCAAGGGCGGAAATCGCGAGACTTGTTTTATTGTTCAAGTATCTTATTGTAGCGTTTTAGTGTTTTACGATGTTTTTGACAACGTAAAATAAGGCGAAATGACTCATAGGCCTAAAATTAAATTTAATACCACATAACTCGTAGTCAATTCAACATTGAATAAACTTTGACACGCGTTTCGCTAAGAAAATATTAGCAAATATCAGTAAAATAGCACAATACATCAGTAATAAAGAACATTCCATAAACTTTGACTTTGCGGCCGCCTGGCCACGCTTGATTGGTCGGACTAAGAGTATCTGCGCTCGCTGTTGAAGGGGCTTTTTACTCAACTTCTGATCAGGAATCCCGTGCTGTCAGGTCTCGCTTTTTCAGCGCCTCCAGCTATAACACCAACCCCACCAAGGGTTTGCCCAAATTGCCCTAGACCCCGTTGGGATTCCGATTCTGCCCCAGACTTCCATTAAAATCTGGGGCTCCGCGTTCCCTATGGTTCGACCTGACTTCAAATTACAACAGGCATTCATCACTACGCCTGCTGGATATTGATGGTTGAAACCATGTTGCGTCGTGGTAGGGGGCACGAAACAAATGTCCCCGTAAATTTCAAATTGTCGGAAAATGCTTTTGTCAACAAAGTGTGCTCCAAAAATACAAAAATTTTGCGCCAAAAAATCCTATTTTATGGGAAATAAGGCCAAATTGACATTAGAGCACTCATTTCATTAATTTTTTGGGGAAATTCGTAGCTATCCGTCGGAAAATGCAATTTTCTGCCTTTCCAGTAACTTTTTTAACCCAGGACGCCGCCGGTCTACGGAATAGCCTACAGCAGCAGTCGTCAATGCACATCGAGAGTGGGGCATTATCAGGAACAAATTGATAGCTGTGATTACCGGTCATAAAATCCGACATCATCCTCTGATTAGGCCAAATTACAGTTCGCGTTACCGTCCGAACGACAGTCGCATTAGCTTATTGAATTTCATTCCGTCAGCATGCACGTGCCGCTCAGCGTATAGCCTATGTGACAGGTAACGCACAAAAATGCATGATTCTTAGACGTACGTAGGCCTACGTTTCGTTACCAGTGGCGTATTTAGGATTTGGCAAAGGGGGGGCATGGCGAGCGCGCTGAGCGCGAGCCTATAACGGGGGTC
>Ga0056128_1004115_pt1 | contig 18117 bp, 15 predicted proteins | sample WorMetLIZISLAND2_FD_71113 | JGI IMG/M metagenome (GOLD analysis project Ga0056128, IMG submission 71113) | Marine gutless worms symbiont microbial communities from Max Planck institute for Marine Microbiology, Germany - Olavius geniculatus... ... | reverse complement strand
TACACACACTGCTGTACACGGCCCCAAATGCAGTAGTCAACAGGGTTGAGGTCGGGGCTGTTGGCTGGCCAGAGGTCAGGCGGGATGAACGCTGGTGTCTCACGACGCAGAAACTCAATCGTCGCATGTGCCCGATGTGCGGGTGCATTATCCTGCTAAGCTGGTACCCCGTTTTATGAAATATCGTAAGCCCGTAACACACTATGATATTGAGTACCTTTTGACGATTTTCTCAGCTAATCATTATTATTATTAGGCACAGTCTGTTGGAGTTATTTCAAAACGTAATAGGGGTCCGGTTTTTTTTGAGACACAGTGTACATACCTGATTGCCACCCTGACTGTGACAAGGCCACAATTTGACCGGTTGATTATTGGCGTTCTTGTCTACAGCGCTGTCCACACATGCTGAATGCCGGTTATTTCCATTGAATGTACCAAGCTCCTTGTTCCGTATCTATCACATTGCATCACAGACAGACGGCCATTTACTCCACTGAACACTGCTGCAATGGCAATCTGCTGGTCTTTGTCCACCGCGTGCAACAGAGTGGTTTGTTTTTCATGTTCAGCCGCTCCGTAACTGGCAGAGCAGAGGAAACGAAGTAATCATAAACGGCAGAGTGATATGTGTGACAAAAGAAGAAAAAGAAGATTCCGCATAGACAGCTAGGTCCATTGCGTGGGAACTCATCCCCTTGAGCCGGCGAGGGCGAAGCCCAATTAAGCTAGCATACAGCCCAAGTCGACTGGATGGCCGGCTCAAATTAACAGCCAGCGCCTTTAACCGACTGGGTCAGTATACTAGCAGTCGTGGCCATAGAGGCTACTGTTGCACAGAACTCGCCGTTTCTTCCCTAGCAATGGGCGTGACCACCGCTAGTACTCATTTTACCATCCCACAAGGGGTAAAAGGCTAAGTCGACCTAGCTGGCAGCCTTTGCACCGAGATGGTTTACCTGCCTGCAGGCAGTCACCCATCAGTCACCCATCACAGTACTAACCGGGCCTGGCATAGAGTAACTTCGTTTCATCCAAAACGCGTTGCAAACTACACCATGCCACCAACAAAGAAGTGTGACAAAAAAGTCAGCAATAACTTGATCTTGGACGGTGGTGCGGGATTCAGGTTTTAGCAGCCATACACTGCAGTTACAGGACCTTTTCTCTTCTCCTTCCATTTCCCTTCTCCCCATCAGATCTGCCTTTACCTCTCTCCCCTTCACTCCTTGATCCCTGACCCGTTGCAGGGCCTCATGCAATTAATCCAGCTATAAAACATCATAATTTTGGCAGTCCAAAAAGCAAATGGTTTGTGGTGCATTCTAAGCCAAAAAAGAGCACTCTGGAAGTAACAATATATTCTCGAGTGTGAATCAATTTTCTAATTTAAAGCATGAAATGAGAATAAGCAGCAGTCACAGAATCTCAGTCAGTGCACAATATGTCAGCGTCAAGTGATTGCAGGTCACCACACAAAATACAGCATTAGCACTTGCCTCTCCCGTTGCGAGTGCATTTCCTGGAATGAACAATTCTGGAAATATGTTGTCCAGATACCACTGGAACGACTTGCAGTTGAGCCTCTGACGCAGCTGTTTCCGTGATGACACATCACCATATTCGCCCTGCACAATAATCATTACCATGTAGTATGTACATGTATAATATATACTTGATTCTTTATTTTACCAAAGCAGCACATGAAACGCACATGTTAACAGCAATAATAACAACCGCTATTTTCAATAACTAAACTAAATATGTCTATAAATGCATGTACACCGTGTCCCAATAAAAACAGTCAAAATTGTTTTGTCATAATTTTGTCAAATTTCCTCCAACTTTGATAATTTTTGGCACAACAATGACCAAGATGACAAAATTATGTAAGGTGCACTTAATGTCCACCTCACCTAATTTATGTCAATGCACTACTGTGTAAAGCACAGACGTTCCAAATTGCTGCATAATGGTGATTTGTTGCCTCCAGTAAACGTTGCAATGACTTAATTAAGCACATAATAAACTGAGATGTGAATTATTCAGCAGACTTATAAGCTTGTATAACAACTCACTTGCAAATTATCTGAGTTTATGCCAAAAGTGTACCCCATGCCACGAACATAATGGCTTAGGTGCAATAGCGAAATAAACAATTGACTTTCTGATCAAACGGCATTCACTCACTGATCAGACGTTTTTAAGGTTTTCAGTCAGCTAATTTGTTGTCTGCTATTCTCACTGTAAAATATTTGATGCCACAATGTTATCACGTGGCACCCTCTATCGAACTGATGATGCATAAATGAGCTGATGCAAGTAATCACCACATAATGTAACATTATGGAGCATCTGTGTTTCACATGGTTGTGCATAGACATAAATTAGGTGAGGTGGAACGTGTGCACACCTTACATGATTCTATTGTCTTGGCCATCTTTCTGCTAAGAATTATCAAGTTTGGTGGAAATTTGTCAACGTTATGTCAAAAAAAATTTGGACTGTTTTTTATTGGGACACGGTGTACTTATAGGGGTGACGAAAAATCTGGCTCATTATGACTTATTAGTGTAGAGGGCCCATGGTAGTAGTTAATTAGTTATACACCTGTAGTATAATAGAAGATCTCGTAAAACAATAATGGTAGTGCTGGCGCTGTTATCAATGCTACAACATATTATTACTTTCATTTTCTGTTTGAACTAGTACTAAGTTAATTACACCCCAGTAAACCTATGAGAACTGTTAATGCAAGACTTCACAGACCAGCGATCCTTGCACTCATCCTTGCATTAAAGCACTGTATGTTTACAGATCATGTAACAAACTGCTAAATGACCAGCTTCTTCAAGGCTTGAAGAAATTACATGATGCATAAGTAACTCTGTTTTCTGACAGAAAGCTACACGGCAAACACTGCGATGTGGCAAAATTAAATAACACCACAAAAGAGAAACAAAGCACAAAAAGTACTAGCATTTCTCAAGCATTAGCAAACTACACCATGTCCCAACATTAGTGCCCCCCTCCACCCGCATCAAAAATGCCTAATTCAGTTTGTAGTTTATGGATTTCAACGAAATATCGTACACTGCACTATCTTAACATCACTTACAATCACACCCATTATGACATACACATTTTACCGTGTGTGTTCAGTGTAACGTCATTATGACATCAGAGTTTGTTTACATTAAGCCAATAAGCTTACATTCAGTACGTTGTTGCTGACAAAGGGATCAAGCAGCAGCATACCCGCCTTAGACTATGAGCTTGCGTTGAGGCCAAAAGTGGAAAGTGGCCACTTTGAGCTCAAACTTTAAGTGCTAGTTCAGAATGATTGTCTCAATGACTGTTTCAAATTGTCTAAAAATCTGTTAGGTATTAACAATTTTACACTAACTTATCTGTAGGGGGGCGATAATTTTGGGACACGGTGTTATGTAGCCCGCAGTAAAAACCAAAAGCCAACTAGAAAAGAAAAGCTAAGAAATTACAGGAACAAAATCGACAAGAGTTCAGCATAGATTTTAATGCACTGTGCATGGCCAATTTTTGCAGAATATAAAATGTTGTACTGCACTTTTTTTAGTGATTCTCGAACTATCCAGGATCATGTGACCCTGTTACAGCTAGTACAGACAGATGTCAGAGCACTGCAGTATGGTACAAAGAACAGAGCTTGTGTGCTAGCTAGCTGGCAGCTCAGTTGTAGTGCATGGCTAGTTATGAAGGTTCAAACTTTAGAAACACATTCATATTGCTGATACATTATTTAACTACTTTTTTAAACAGTACCTTTTAACTGAAATACAAGCTTGCCCAAAATTAAACATTTAGTAACTGCTAAAGCACAACCTCAGAATAAACTTTTTCCCATCACCTTGCCATCAGAAATTTTCTTGCATTAATTATTCCATCATCAACATTTACGAACACTATTTTTTTTTTTAATTTGACATCACCGTATGTGTAAGCTGTAAGGACATAAAAATAAAGGAGTGAATAACATCTTCAATGATTACATAATGTTTAAACTTTTCGCAACTTCTGTCTGAGACTGGACTTACGAGATCGTCGTTGAACCGGTCATAGTAGTACTTGGCATACTCATCCATCCAGACTTCAGCGACACGAATCGCATTCTTCTTCACTACGTTGACTCCGTTCCGCCATTTGTACGGGCTCCGCTTCCGGAAAATGTGTCCAACATGAGAGCACAGCACTATTTCCAGTACTCCTCCACACATCCAGACCTGGTTGTCATCAACGGAAACAAATGGACCACCAATTAACAACAACTGATAGTCCATTAATCACACCCATTAAAGCAAATACTGTATAAGTGCCCGGGCGCTTATACAGTATTTGATTAAAGTCAATGGTGCAGGAAATTCTTTACTGGTCTGAGCTGCTGACATATTAGCTGCCACACAAGCTGTAAGCAATGTGTAAGCAATGCAATACGAATGAAGAAAAAAACAAATGCCCAATGTTAACCCAAGCACCACAGAATGACAACAATAATAAAACCTACAATAAAACTTCAATCACATTACAACCAAGAACCCAAACAAGCATCCAGCACCAGCAGGAAATTCAAAATGAAACAAACATTGGATTTACGACTTCCTACATCAATTTGCAGACTATCAAATCATCTGCACCATGACAGATTAAATTTTACTGACGTATATAAACGTCAGCTAATGTCAGGTCTTTTTGCATCCAAATACACAACAATAAAAAATGATGGTCTGAAGAATATTTGGCAGCAAGCAGCATGTCCGTATGCCCAGAGAAATAATGGCTCCAAGTTCCAATCTTGCTCAGGCTGCTGGTTCTTACCAGGTGAAAATTAAGCCGCTCATAGTAATACTTTTTGTAGTCATCAAGCCACACTTCTGCAACCCTGACAGAGTTCTTCCTAAGAATGTCGGTCCCGGAGCGCCAAGCGTATGGGCTGCGGGATCGAAAGATGTGTCCAACGTGCGAGCACATTACCTGCTCTAAAACTCCCCCACACATCCATACCTGAACAAGGCACAAAAGTTGGCAATCCCATAGAAACAAACACTTTTTATTCATCACAAGCAGTAAAGGTATGCAGTTCCAGAGTTGATATGTGAATTAGGGAAGAAGATGATCCAAATCTTGTAGCCAGCAACCAAAGCAAAATGTAAGAAAGTAGAAAATGATCACACTACAGCCAAGAACCGTAACAAGCACCTAGCATGGTCAATAAATGCAACCTAACTTGGATCTGATCTGCCGCAAGACAGATGAAATTCGACTGAACGTCGATAATTGTCAGATTCTTGTGACCAAATTCGTAACGAGAAACAAACAAAAATGCGGATCGGAATATTTAGCAGCAAGCAACATGTCCATATGCCCTGAGAAAATTCAAACCGACTCCAAGCTCCCTTCAAATGTCTTGCTCCCATTGTTGGTTCTTACCAAGTCAAAATTAAGCCGCTCATAGTAATAGTTTTTGTAGTTGTCAAGCCAGACTTCTGCCACCCTGACAGAGTTCTTCTTAAGTATACTGCCGCCAGTACGCCAAGCGTACGGGTTGCGGGATCTAAAGATGTGTCCAACGTGTGAGCACATAACCTGCTCTAAAACTCCCCCACACATCCATACCTGAACATGGCATGACAACAGCCATTCATTCCCTAGAAACAAATGGTTTCCATTCTATATCAAAAGCAAAGCTAGTTCCACACCTGACATGTGAGATGGAGCCGATACCAATCTCTTAGCAAGTAGCTAACATGGAAATTAAATGAGTAAATCATTCACGTAGCACCAAGATGTGCAGAGATGGAATAGAAAACATTGAAAAGCAGATTCTTGAGATATAAGTGGTACGTCCTTAGCTGATGTCTGAGTGCAAAGAACGATACGGCAGTCTTATGCAGAAAAGTAAGATACTTCAGATTTGTAATATAAAATTATAGGAATGTGGTCAAAAGTTTGTTAACCAAATGATAGGTTGTTCCACATTACAATGAAGAGCAGATCAAGTCGATGGTGGAGACTAATTAGGCTGACACATCCTCAAATAAGACCATAAAAATGCAATCATAGTTCATGGATGTGTGCGGCATGGCCAGAAACGAAAGCATGTAGAAAATGCGGCACAAAAACACAAGTCTTAAGCCTAGTACAGATAAGACAAAGATAAACTGCTAATCATTACTAGGACCCACAGTTTTCCGCGAATCACGGAATTCTGAGCCTAGCTGTAAATTTGCCCTTTTTCGCAGAATTTTGATATTGCCACGGAATTTTACAGAAGTTAAGAAATGACCGATGATTAGTACGATCATCTGCTTGATATCGTAATTAGACTAACTATATCCCTGAGAAAAATCAAACTAAACTGCCTAAAATTGTGTCACTACTAATAATTACCATTGTATATGGCACAATTGTAAATAAACACAATGTGACTAACTGACAAATTGCACTTTTGAAAAGAAAAAAGATTGATAATTTCCTTTGTATGTTGCTAGCGTAACTGAGCGCCATGCCAGCATCCAAAAACTAAAGTTTTTTTTAACAGAATAAAGCTTAGTTTATGCACAAACAGAAGGCTGTGGTAAGCTGCAGAATTTGGACAATTTTGCTGCAGCGAGCTATGGAATTTTGCGAACTGGTCTGCGGAATCTGGCAAAAATTTTCTGCGGAAAACTGTGGGCCCTACTCATTACTGGTCAGTCTAAGGGCCAGAGCTGGTCCTAATCCCCAGGCAGACTATGCAGATGATTAAGTCAGAAAAAGGTGGTGCAAGCACACTTTCCACCATTCCCATCAGCAGTGCATCAGTCTTAACAAGGGCCAATATACTGCTTAGCAACAGTGACATGTGTGCATCAACAACTTGGAAAAAAATTACTAGTTGACAGGAAAATGCCAGGGTGTCCTTTCCTTACCGCAATCACATATCTGCCGGTTTGACCATTTTAATGTTGTGAGCGATCATCGAATCTACACAATCTTGAGAAGCGCTGCGTGGAGTGCGTGCTCTCGAAATTGTACATTCATGCAACACCACTAACAGTGCTGAACCACTAGTGGCTTAACCCTAATCTTAACAAGATCGCAATCTCAAAATTACACAAATTTAATGACTGCATGCAACATGAACATTACACAGCCAAGCCATTCAGTACTCATCATCCCTAATTTGCATTTATGCAGAGATGTACACAACTGAAAAAAGTCGTAATGCTACAAAACTGAACAAATAAAACTATTTATGCCAGGTGAAATAGACAGAAACGAAGTGATTTTGCTAGCGTGGAAAACAGCAACGGTAATACTTACGCGGAATGAAAGTTCAAGATTCTCGCCGCCCCAGATATCCATGCCTGGATCGTATGTGCCAATGTACTCAAAATATTCTCGACTGATTGCAAACAATCCTCCAGCCATCGTTGGACTCCTGCATGCAAGTACACCGTGGGCCATGTAAAACGTGGCACTTTACTTTTGTCCATATCTTCACCAATTATAGACCGACTTTAAAAATTTTTTCACTCACACACTCTGCGAACAATTTGCAATAATGTGATTATTGCATATCCCACCATACCATAAATGCGTCTTTACACTGCCTTGCGAAACATAAATGTAAAAAACTTAACGATAATAACAAACATTTAAGTAAATAAAAAAACACTTCAGACCAACATTGCGGTGAACAATCCGTATGACATTAGACTGTTTTAGACCCACACAGTCTAGTGTTATACAGATCATTCACCACACTGTTGATCTGAAATGTTTTTTTCAATTCTACCTAAATGTTTGTTTGTTATTATCATTATACATGCATATTTCATTCATATTTCACAAGTTAGTGTAGAGACAAATAGCACAGTATGACATTTTAGTACATAATGTTGAACATTTTAGGCAATCATGCTGTTATTTGGCTACATAAAAGGCACGTCATCTGCAAAATAATGTTTTAGTCCAAACAGCGGCTATGCACTACAGATAATTTACAATTTGCAACAAGAGTTTGCTGACACAAACAGACAAAGAAAACTCTACCAGACTGGTTCGACGTCACTTTTCCGTCGTTTGCGTTCACGTTCAGGAATAGAATGCCAGTTGAACTGGAGGTTCCAGTCAAAACCACCAACGGATGTTGACCGTGCACTGCTGAACTGATATCTCAACGTGTCGTCGGCGAGAACATCAATGATTGGCGCCACAACATTTGACCGATTCTCCGCAATACGATCAAGCAGAGGCTCCAACCAACCTGTTCGCCGACATGTCTGTGGTTCAGGCAGAGCCATTGCGGCTAAACAAAGTGGGCAACTGCCCCGTATATTTTGAGCTGTAGGAAAATTGTCAGAAAATCATTGGCAGAAAACTTTGGTCTATTTAGTGCCAAAAAACGCCATTTTAGACAAATTTAGCAGCAAAATTGAAATTTGAAGCACACAAAATCTCATCTGTTGTAAATTTGCAGCTGTTTCTCAAAATGCTGTCAAAAATTTGTCGTGTCTGTCAGAAAATCACAACTTTTGGACTGCATACATTTTTAAACCCATAATACTGCTGCACCCAGGTATATACAAAAAACCAAAAAAACCCACTAAGCAGCACCTGTAATCTAACTTAAATTTAATTCTAGCTTTTTGAACCACTAATAATAAAATATCTGACCATTTTTTGTATACTTTAAGTCCATAAGTACTAGATGTGTATTGTTGTAGTTATTCTGAATGATGAGACACAAGTCTTTTCGTTAACCACTCTCCCGTTCCATCTATCCATATTTATCTGACAGCATCTATCACTACTCATCTGAAACTTCCACAAAACCTCCACAAAACCCGAACCAAATAAACGAGCCTAAAAAATACAAATCAAATAACGATGCAACAATTTTTACTCATCCATAATTACTCAATAATTATGCACATCAAAAAATGTTCAAAGATGCACAACAGTGATTTAATTATTCAACATTATCAATGTAAGTGCATTGACCAGTGGAAACTCTGAGCATACCCATAGTGCACTCGCAGTGTGAGTCCAGAAATACGAGAACTTTCCCAGTCGCGACGGACGAGCCCAGGAGACGAGCACGAATCAACCCCTCACGCTTCTTGTTCCTCAACACACGCACTTTCACCAGCTTAGCCACGTACTCTTCCAGCGGCGCTTTGAGGTGATCTGAACAACAACAGACGATGATAACTGAAACGTTACAAGAAGACGTATATAGCTGGACTCTCCAAAGAATTTTGCCGCCAAAAATGTGGCTTTTCGTTCGTCAAAAAGTGCAAATTTTGTCAAACATTTTGCCACAAAATCCCAAATTTTGACAGTTTTTCACTATCCAAAAATAAGGCCTTTTCAGCAGTGTATAACACTAACTGCTGTTAACTTATTCTATAAAGTCTTGCCAAAAAAGGTACAAGGCATTTGGCTTCCACTTTTCGTTTTTTAAAAAGTGCAAACTTCACCAAAAATATTGCCACAAATAACAAATTCTGCCGTTTTTACCATCCAAAATTGAGTGCTTGTTACGGTAAGTATGCTTCAAAGAATTTTGCCGCCAAAAGTGCCATTTATTTGTCAAAAAGTGCAAATTTAAGCAAGTTTCATCAAAAATCAATATTTACATCATGACCACCAGTTTTCGTCATTTTGTCAGTTTTTCATCAAAAACGAAATCCGTTGGAGCCTATGTGTAGCTCTTTATGTCAAACGCACCTCAAAACTACAGAAAGCCCTCTGGCATATGGGATCACATCATTCAGCATTATCAGCCTCCTGACACACGTTAACACAGCCAACCTTAACTCCACTCAGACAGGCTGGCACTTGACTTACATACACTGGAGGGACAGGAAGCTGAGTGAGTGAGTGAGTGAGTAGGGTTTAACGTCCTACCCGACACAGTACAGGTCACTTTGGGGAAGACCTTTCCAGGCAAAATTGCACACTAACCTTTACAGAAAGTTATGAAACACAAAACACAAAATAGTATAGTATAGGTATAGGTCATTTCGAGGACGGCCATTTCCAGGCAATGCACACACATAAACACATAATGAAACATAAAATTTAACCTTTAAACAAAATAAACCCAGATAAGAAACACACGAAATATCAATCATATAAGAAAAATGTCGTAACCATTAAGCTGCCAAGCCAATAAACTGAAATTCACTCCAAAAGCTCAACCTTCTGCGAAGTTCCGTGCATTATATGTCACAATGCTCCACAGGTGCACCATACAAAATCCCACTCAACACAATAGCAAAGTGCTGTCAACTAGTGAATATATTCAGCACCAGTAGGCCTTGTTATACACAACACGAATAACAGAATAGAAAAAAATTGTGCATTCTGATCATTTCTAAAGTCTAATCTCTGTTGTAAAAATGCATAACAATACAAAAATTTCACACAAAAATCAATTATGTTATTATTGAACCCCACAACACTATTGCATTGCTGCATTAGTCAACTAATAAATGCTTTACACCAAAGCACAAACACTGCAGAACACTGCATATTTATCAGTTAATCAACAGTAATAGTAAAACTCAGTTATAACGTTACTCTGAGTTTTGCTGTTTACAGCTACTGGAAGCAAAAAAATTTCTCCCAAAAATTAAATTATTGGAAATTCTCAGAAAAATTACAGCATTCACACAAGTAAGAACTATGTTTTCACAGACACTGACAAAGCCGAACAAAATCATCAACTAAGTTCGCTGATCAGTATTTACAACTAAACTAATCTGTTGACTACTGCTGAGGACAGTAGCCAAAGGTACTGACCATAAATTCCACTCACTAACATTATCATTTTTCAACTCTGAACGTTACACTACACTGTGTCTCAAAAAAAACATCCCCGACATTTTTGATTGTAACTTTAATAAAAATTAACAGATTTTGATAGTTTTTGGAACGAATATTCCTGAGACAACCGGTCATCAAATGACTATTCATTTTCCCGATTCACTTAATGTCTGATTCTGCACTACCTGGAGAAAACAGAACCAACAAAATATTACTTTTTTATCCAATGCGGTATGATTACGTAATCAACATAACACATAAAAACATATTTTGTTCACATTTCTGACTTTTTGGCTGACATTTTATCCAGCTGTCTATTTTTCAACTGCCTATAGTAAAATTGCTTGAAATGCCAGCCCACTGTGCGAACATAAGCATGGAGATGCTTTCTCTATTCGTTGACAGCAGTATCGACAATGTTCTGCGTTAGACTAATCCAGGCTTTACGAGTCGCTTCTTGAGTTCATAAACATTACCAAACGTTATCTGGTAGAGACACTGCTGCATGACAGTCAAATTTTGTAATAGACCAGCCGTGGGGGCCAACAAATTTAAATAGATAAAATTTATTGACTTTTTCCATCCATTTCAACATTTCTGCTTTCCCCAGGTAGTGCAGAGGCAGACGTCAGTGTGGTGGAAACTTAAACAATAATTTAATAGCCAGTTGTATCAGAAGTATTTTTGCCAAAAATTATTAAAATCTGCCAGTCTTTCTTCGAGTTACAGTCGATTACGTTAGAGATGTTTTTTTGGGTTTTCTGTGTATTTCAAGGTATATTTTGCTTGATCTGATTTCCCTAGGTAGTGCAAAAATGGACAGTGGGTGAGGTGGAAAACTAAATGGTCTTTTAATGGTAACCAAATATTATCAAAATCTGACAACTGGTTTTCAAGTGACAATCGAAAATGTTGGGGATGTTTTTTGAGACACAGTGTGGACCTTACACTTCTAAGTCAGTGAAAATATGCGCACATTCTACGCGGCACAGGTTGAACTGACCGAGATCAGAAAAATCATCGACGAGGATGACTTCTTTGATGAGATGTGGCGGCGATCGGTCAAGCACACTATGGACTGTACGCAGAAGAACCGAGAGAGCTTCATTGTGGAAAATGACAATAACACTAGCATCCGGTAGCACGTCACGATACTTTAGAGATTTGCACCTGCATGCAAAGTAAGTCTGCCAACTTAGACGACATAATTGTGCCAGAATAATAATACGAAAAAAAGCAACAGCTTCAATAATGATCACAACAACAAACATTAAAAGTTAATTTAACGATATAAGCACTATATAAATTTACATTTTACTTACTTACTCACTTACAGAGTTGTATTTTAAACCATCACTTTTCATGCACTTTTTAAGTTGTCACTGGCCAATTTGATAACAATGCCATATGATTTGTGTCGGTAAAACACAAAGCACATCCAAGAATCATAAATACGGAGAGCAATAAAGGATCCCAGCCATTTTTTGTCAATCCCAACTACTGGAATTAGTGGCATCCAATCCCATAATTTTGGGATTATAAAAACTCCTTAAAAATTGTACTTTTTCAATGCTAAATGATATAACAATTCTAAGTGTCTAACAGATAAAATATATCATGCAGACGCTAGAGTCTTACTCCTTGCTGAGCACTGTAATTTGTATTTTAACAATCATAGTCACACAGATACAGTTTGGATATACCTCCCATATGAACCTAGTATATCCTACATATGAAATAAGTCCATTGGTGATACTAAAATAACGACTAATCTGTACTAAAACCCAATCCCCAAAACTGAATCTTGGAATCCTGGCCTTCCTAGGATTACAAATTTTTCAATCCTGGATCCCAAGATTGATTTCTTAATCACGGGATTGCAATCACTAATTGTAAAAGAGAAATGCACTACTGTTGATTAGCTCAAAAACTAATCCCTCTGGTAGTCAATTAAAAAAATCACTGAATGACAGCTACAGTTGACTTTAGGAGCAAAACTTGGAACTACAAAAGATATGCATAAAATAACATATGGTATATACTTTTAAAAAATATATTTTTGCATGCAAACACAGAAATAGCCCAGTCTGGGAACTGTGAAAGCATCAACAAACCCTTCATCTCGGATGTCTGGCAGTGAACGATGCAGAGATATCATGTCACTAGCATACTGGTTGAACGCATTATTCTGCCATCCGTCATCAAACTTTTTCCGGTCCTCAGTTGACAACTTCTCCTTCTCAATGACAACTGCTTCGCCACTCTCACCTTCGATTGACCGACACACGTGCACACACTCATGTGTAATAATCAACAACTGCAATGAGTTGCTAATTCATTTCCATTTAATTGACTTAATTGTTGTCCAAAGTTATCCCTACGGTACGACGAGTCAATGGAGAACAGATGAAGAATGGAGACTGCCAAAGCAGGGTTACTGTGTGACTATACAATATTCCTAGTCTCACTCTTCTAATCACAATTTTCTGTATAAAGGCCATTTTCTGGAACAGTACTTTTACAGGCAGATGGCTCTCCTGATGCCCGGCCAACAGCATCAAAAAAACTACACACTAGGCTACATACAATAGTCAACTGAACAAATGCCCAAAATGCTAACTAGTAACTTAGACAGTCCTAAATTTGACACAATATTTAAATCAAACAACTCCTATACCAGACGTTCACAAAGTATCTACCCACTCTGTAGGGTGACTATGTAACAGACTAGTGAAGTAAGCTAACACACAATTTGTGCAGATTATACTGTGATGCATCTCATATATGGTACTAATATTTCCACAACTATGGAAAGCTAAGAGCACTAAACAAATAACAGAGCTTCTTAACTAAGAGGTGCCTCTACAGTTGTCACTTCAAAATATAGAAAACAAAACCGGTTTTGGGGGGATACAGTCATTCTGTCAGTAAGTGAAAAGTAAGTCAAATTAGAAAAAAGTCATGCCTGTTTAGGTCTCAGGCTGCCAACATAATACAAATCAGCTATATCAAGAATAATTAGAAACTTACTCTGACAAAGCTTTGTCAGCATTTGCTTACTGTAAAACTTGTAATAAAAGCCCCCATCTTTTATTACAATCCCGCTTCTATTAGTACATCTGACTTAGACCCCCGACTTGTATTGGAGACCCGGCTACTATATGAAACGCAGCTTCTATTAAAACATTGTCCACCTGCCATACCAGGGTAACGCACTTTTTCTATAGCTAATGTCTGCAATACTGTTATTACAATACAATTTATAGCAAGTGTATACTACTACTGCACATACAACTACTATTAGTAGGCTACTACTAGAACCTACTACTACACATGGTACACTTACAACAACAACTACTACTACTATTTGAATGTCCGGCTTATATTGGAGACCCGGCTTATGTTAGAGACCCAGCTTTTATTAAAACATCCGACCTAGACCCCCAGCTTGTATTAGAGGCCTGGCTACTATATGAGACCCAGCTTGTATTAGAAGTTTTATGGTACCAACACATCAGAGCAATTTAAAATATACCTGGGGCCCCTGCAACAAGCGGCGTTTCTTTCTCATAGTTCCACCTTACAATGACATGACCATTAGCAATCAGCGGCAGCATCTTTGTCATGGCTGCTTTCTGTTCAGTCAACTGACTAGTGTTGAGAGCGTCACTGTAAGCAATGCTGGGGAATGCATCGCGGAATGGCGGAATAATTCGATCTGCAGCACGTCGTCGTCGATCCTCCTCATGGTGTCTCTTCTCCTCCTCTAGTCTGCGTTTCCGCTGCTCAGAACGTTCCGCATCCCGATGCATTGCCTCCTGGAATCGGAACCGGTCGAGATCGAGTCGTTCAAGGACTGGCTGGTTGACATCCCCGGCTTCTGCAAAGTCGGCAGCTCGATTCGTCAAACCTCCACTGCCGGAAGTATAGCGCCGTTGACCGCCATGGTCAGCTGTATTGATGGAGTCCTTACTAATGAAAAGTCGACTAAGGAACATAAAACATGCAAAGTAGATAATGGAAGCACAAAGAATAATCTTCAGTATCAACGATCGTCGACGACGAGGCATAGTGCCAGCCAGCAGTCTTCAACAGAACTAGACTAGCACAGTAAATTGCAGGAGATTCTCACATCAAGCCCATCGGCATCACGACAACGACTGCAAAGCCTGCAAGACAAGCACAAGTTGCGAGTTACCGAAACGTCAATAAAGCTGATTAACTATCAAAAATACTGACAGACTTTGTAATGTGATTGTCTAGAATTCATAGTCCACCCAATGGAGTACGGACACCGGTCCCGCCTCTTCTTCAGCCCCTCCCACTTGAGTCCCTCCTATGGTATTGCCAAGCTTACACCTATGATAACCTGTCACTAGATTGTGACGTAACAGTCTGAGATACACAGACGCATAAGCTACTACATGAATGCGAAATCTTGCCTTAGAATTCTACATTAACAGCAGAAATACAACTGTACACAACTTCTACTAGACACGTAAACAAACACGGTGCAACTTAGAGATGCACGCAGTAACTATGAGTATAGTACAACGATTCGTTAGCAAAACGACTACCCCATGGATCTCTTTTCAATTAATATAATTAAAATAATAACAACTACAAAATTAAATTTTAGATAACATAAAATAATTTTTTCTAAATTTTTATCCTAAAGACGTAAACGGTAAATAATTTTGCAACAATTACATTATTACACTAAAAACGAAATTTTAAACAAAATTTTTCAGGTTTTTAATGTTACGTTATTATTGTTTAATTTTATGTTCCGAGTTATCGCAGTGGGTTATTATAAGCAGAGTGGGACCAAAGATTATAGAGCGAGCAAAGCGAGCTTTGCTCGCTCTATAATCTTTGGTGTGACTCCGATAGTTGGATTTTCTATGTTTGATCTTCGAACTTCGTACATCTCTAAAGTATGATAGATAACAACTTATCGCGTTACATATTCTATGCAATGAAGATGGATATCAAAAAGATGATAATTTTTAATTATATTCGTAACATCTTTTGAGAATACATGATGTACTATATGTATAATAATAGCTAACTTTGACACAAAATGGCCAACGACAATCCTACAAGAAATGGCCAGGGGTCTCAGCAGACGAGTGAATCCGGTCGCCTCAACAATTTACAGAGGATCGCTCAACGCAAGCAACAAGTTCGCAGCTTTCCACTGAGCAAGAAACTGGAGAAGCTGGCCGTATATTCTTCTTGCAAAGTATAGCTGATTAATTTTGTAGTTATTTTGTAACTGTACATGGAGTACAACATTCACGTGTCTTTCCGATGACATATTTGTTTGCATCGCATCAAAGCACGTAATTTCATAACACAAGCAGCTAATTAAAGAATACACAGTAAAGTAAGGACATTGTCAACCAACACACAAAATGTATGAGAATTTTTTATTTTGTTCTTTTTATTGGTTGGCTTCGAAAACATTCACTACTAGACCTGTAAGCGAGAGAGAGCGGTAGCGAGCAAGAAATGGGACGAGCCAGAGTGAGCGAGATTTTTCCAGTGAGTGAGCGACAATACATAGGAGCGAGTCAAAGCGAGAAAAATTTAAAACGGCACATGATTTTTTACATGCGTTTTAGCTATCGTCGAGGCGTGGGCATCTGTCTGTCTGTCACTCTGTCTGTCCATTAGTCACACTCTGTGATTATATCAATTGAAAACGCTGTAAGCTAGGATCACGAAATCTTCATCATCGGCTGCCACAAATTAGCCTTTAGGCCTACTTCCAAGATCCGTATTTATTAAGCAGACTGAAATTAATGTTGTATTGCTGTGCATTTTTCATATACAAATTGAGAGCTGTGTGTGGTTTAGTCTGATGGCTGTAAGTGCAATGGATGGAAGAGTCAGAATAATTCAGCATCTACTGCGACGCGTGCTGATGCTTCGCAGTTGAGTGCAAATCTGGTCGACCCATGCAGAAGTTGCAGTCACGCACTTGGTGTGTGACCGAACGTATTAAATTGAGTATTTTTTGTAGTTATATTTACATTTTCTTTATGGATTGTAGTTTTATATTTCAATTTTGCTAGTGGACCTCACTTTTTATGGAATCAAAGTCCATGGAAGTCCATGGATTTGAGTATTTTGTATAATGGTATGGCCACCGATACCCCTGAATTAATCGAGCCTACTTTTTGTTGTCAGCTGTTTATTAACTGTTATAGCAGTAGCATAACTTCACCTATAGATTGCAATGTTCAGGAATAATGATGATAATGAATTAAAGTTAAGCTAACACAAAAGTTGTTGTTTGCTACGTACTTACATTGGTTTATCGGATAGTGTCTTTATTTTAAAATCTAGCCAGGACACTTTCTAAAACACTGTGGGACTTAGCTGTAGAAAAGCAGGTTGTTAAAATTAATTTGAAAGTAGTTGTAGTGTATAGTGTTTTGCGTGCATACTGTATGTGTCTGTGTGTGTGGAAAACTATAGAGTCTCACGTTTCACACTTGGATAATGTATCTGAAGAAGAACTGAATCGACTGCTCAGTATGGTCGTTGACGTAGAAAACCTTTTCACCTGTGTTCACAAGGAAGAAGATGTTGACACCAAGCAGGTGTACTTCTATCTTTTCAGGGTAAGAAAATGTTACAGTCGTATGTTCAACAAGTTAAACTTTTTATGTGCAGTAAATTTTGCATGAACACATTTTTACGCGCGACAGCAGAATGCTTCGCGCGTCTTAGCCATCGTCTGGGCGTCCGTTCGTCCGTCTGTCTGTCCGTCCATCACACTCGTGAGCTGTATCAAAACGGTGCAAGCTAGGATCACGAAATCTTCACCATGGACTGCCCCAAGGTCTCTAGTTTATCGTGACAAAATTTTGTGCCACTGGGTACAGGGGTTCCCCTCGAATGAGGGCGTCGAAGAGGGGTACCCCCCTTAAAAAGACGTCATTTTGCCGTTTTTGGCTCAAATAATGTGAAAACGGTTGCAGATAGGTACATACATGCTGCTTATCATAACAAGCACTAGTGACAGGCTTTTGGGATTTATCAACATCAATGACCTTGAACGACCTTGAACCCTTCAAAAAGGGGTTTTTAGTGAATTTTTCGCAATTTTTGTATGCAGCGCACATTTCAACACTGAATTGCGACGAAATGGCTGGAGATAGACCAGGACAACCTGCATATGAAATTTTCAGCATTCAACGTGGATTTTAGCTGTCCAAGTCCTGACCCCCTAGGTTCAAGGAGGCCGGCGCAGGC
>Ga0056128_1004114_pt1 | contig 18121 bp, 10 predicted proteins | sample WorMetLIZISLAND2_FD_71113 | JGI IMG/M metagenome (GOLD analysis project Ga0056128, IMG submission 71113) | Marine gutless worms symbiont microbial communities from Max Planck institute for Marine Microbiology, Germany - Olavius geniculatus... ... | reverse complement strand
CATACGTAAATTTATGGTTATTTACTAAATTCCGTGAAGCAAAAATTCTAATATTCCGTTAAACTGCGGTTATTTGACAATCGAATGAATTCAAGTAACTAAACTAAAGTTGCAGTTCCATCACTACTGTAAAATAATTATTTCGGCGACAGGCTAATGGATTTCTATGCTAGCTATGATGGCAGTTATTGTTGATTATACGTTTGACGTGTGTTTCTAACGTTCTACACTGTGTCTCAAAAAAAACCGGACCCCTGCTACCTTTTGCAATAACTTCAACAGTCCTGGTTCAACAGCAATAGATTTTGACAAAAATAATCGTCAGAGAATCAGCACTTAATAGCATGTGTTACTTTGCAAGAAATTTCAAGAACAGAGTACCAGCTGAGGTTTTCCTGTGGCACCAACAGTAGAGGCAACTGCACTGCGTCGTCTGCTGTCTTATACAGTTTATAAATGGCACTCTCTGGTTACCATGGAAATAACCTAAGCTGGTACCCCATTTTATGAAATATTGTAAGCCCGTAACACACTACGATATTGAGTATTTTTTGACGATTTTCTCAGCTAATCGTTATTATTATTAGGCACAGTTTGTTGGAGTTATTTCAAAACATAATAGGGGTTTTTTTTGAGACACAGTGTATATTCTACAGGCAGAGCCCCCAAAAGTCGTGGGGCCCGGGGTAACATAACCCCCTACTCTCCCTCTCGATCGGCCTGGCTGTGTTAATAACGCATTAATTAATGCGTTAAAAAATTAATGCAGTGTGTTAATGCGTTAAAAAAATTAATGCTTCAACAGCTGTAATTATTTTTATTGTTTGCTCGCTGTATAGTTTTAGCATAATCCCATTGCAGTAGCAGATGCCGTGGCGTGAAACCGTGAAAAATTGCTAAAGTGGTGGTAAATGTTGCCACCCAAATTACATATTATTTCGGTGGTTAATAGTACCATATGCACCAGTAAAATTTATTGATCAGGCTGTATATGGCTATGTTAATTATTGCAAACTTAATTAAGTACATTACTGCAGCACGGATCTCTTTGTGTGTGCAAAATTGTATGCAAAAATAGCATGTAATGTTGCAATGTAACGTATTGTAGCAAGTGCTATTTTGTTGTGTTTAGGTGCAGGAGAGTCAGGAAAGTCAACGATTGTTAAACAGATGCGCATTCTTCACGTCCACGACTTTGACCTTGAGTATGCTCTTGTTATATTATTGTCATACATGTTAGTACAACACATGACAAAGCAGAGGGTGGCTGCATGTGGTCTAGCATATCGGGCAGTTGTGGAAAAATACTTAAGAAAATGTGACCATGGCTTATGTAATTAAGGAGACAAAATTGAAAATTTGAAAAATGATAAGGTAAATAGATTGAGTTAAATAAACTAAGAAAAAACAGTTTGAATACCTACTAAGACATGGCCATTTTGAGGTTTTGTTTGAAGGATGTGATATTTAGGCATTGTTTGCAATGCTGAGTTCTGGTAGAATATTCCGAGTAGCTCGTGTGTTGTATGAAAGGGCTTTTTGACTGAATATTTGGTGCATCTGCAGCTGTTTGTACTGAAAGCTGCTGCCATGATGGTTGATGAAGCATTGTTTGTGTCATGATGGCAGATGTTTGTGTGGCAGTATCTGTAAGACATGACAATTGTAGATGAGCTACTATCAGTACAGATAGCCTGTTATTATTTTTTGGTCTTTCTAGACAATTATAATTCTGTCAGGGTCAGTATTGCTGGGTAGTTGAGCTTTCATATGAGAAACACTTTTTAACAGCTTATGCTTTGGTATTCGTTTGGTTTTGAAAGTCTGCCTATTTGCCATTTTTATGTGTTGTAAATGTTTTACTATGTCTGCTTTCTAGACATTGCTTGTAATATCATCTGCTACTGTGTTATTAGTTCAGTTTAATTGTTTGTCTTGTTTGTTCAATCGTATAATTGCATTTCTGTGTGATGTGTCTTTTGGTTTGCTGCTTTTAGAGAGAAAAAACGAAAACGGGAAGACATTAGAAAAAATGTTCGTGATGCCATTTTGGTAAGTTGCATAAGTTAATTTTAGCAACTTGTACTTGTTTTTGAAATTAGAAGTATTGCATCAGTGTGACATGACATGAAAATATGTGAAGTATTGCAATCATGAATTATACGAGAAATCATAAATTGTGTGTGCCATTTTAATCAAACCATTTGTTCACTAATATGCAAGTCTGGAATCAAAATTGGGTGCAACTTCCCCCCCCCCACTTTTGGGCTTGAGTTCTCCCCACATTTGGATTCAAGTACTCCCTTTAGGCTTCTGTTCTTCTCTAGGGGGAATTTTTGTTAATGGTGTATATTAAAAAAACAAGAGGGAAATGAAAAATGGGGGGGGGAATTTTGTTAAAGCTGGTGATTGTTCAGTAAAAAATAAAGGGGGAAGTTGACCTGGTGTAGCCTATTCATGATAATCATGGTTATGGTGCTGTCATCATAGCAGTGAACTGCCACTGCGAGAGTTCACCGGCTTCACCTGGTTTATTTGGTCAGAGCAGCACGAGCGCCAGGCGGCTGCCGACCTTTGGACCAGACTGTACGATCTGAACCTTAGGTCCGCCTGTAGGCAGCTTCAAGTACTACATTAACCATCGCCATTTATTACTACTCAGCTCGAAAGCTGAGTCGACCTAGCTGGCTGGTTTACCTGCTTGTTGACAGTCACCCATCACAGTAATAACCAGGCCCGCCATAGAGTAACTTCGTTGATTAGACAAAATGCATTGCCATTACACCAGGCCACCAACATGATGTGGTCTGCCAAACTGCAGTCTTGCTGAACATCTGTACTGTAGTTGGTAATGGCTCTAAAGGCCAATTTGGTTTGTATTTGATTGTGCACTGCATGCTTTTGTTAATTTAAGATTGAAAGAACAATCACGAAGCTGTGATACATTGACAGATCAGACTGAGTTATAGAGTTAAGCTATCATTTAGTAGTTTTTGACATCTGGGCACTTTGATGCTCAAGCCTCGCATGTCAAAAGTTGCAATTGACTGTTTTACTCGGTCTCCCAAGAAATGCTTTAAGCTGTATCAATCTGGCAACTGTGAGTGTCTACTATCAAGGGGTTAATGATGAGACAAAATGTGATTGTCTAATATGCTGCGGCTATTTTTCGGATTGTATTTCTGTAAGCCATGGCTAGCTGCCATAAGCCGTTGCAAGCCGTCAGTAGTCCTAAGCCATGGCTTAAGCTGGCTAGCCTGCCATAAGGATTGTAAGCCAGCTATTTGAGACTCTTAGGTGCTTATAAGCGAAGTTGACTTCCATTGACATAACATAAACTCAGATGGGACAATATGCATGTCGTGCAAATAAACGGAGTGTGCTTATAACCAACGTGCATATAAGTGGAGCCGACTGTAGTATGATTAGTTAGAACTGATGTCGGCTTGTTACTGTTCGTTACAGTCTATCACTGGTGCAATGAACACGATTAATCCACCCATCTCACTTGCTAACCCTGACAATGAACCTCGAGTAGACTACATACAGAACGTTGCAAGTCAGCCGGACTATGAAATTACACCAGTGAGTAGCATTCGTCTGCTTTTACAATACTGCGTTGTTTCTTATTGAAATTGGCCAACAAAAATGTGTCATGTTGCATGCAAAAATGGCCAGCTTTTTTCGCCGAAAAGGTTGTTTTTTTTGTGTGTGTGTGCCATGCTGTTTAGCAGCATGATATACCATTAAGCATTGGTCAACAACCATCAGTTGATCTCCAGTCATTGTAGTTATTTGTTTGTTTAATTATTCATTTTATTTAGTGATTTTATAATACTTATATTATAATAATATTTAATTTCAGTTCACTGGATGCAGAAACAGGCATCATTTTTGCCATCTGCCATTGTGCATTTGTGAAGCTGATGTCATATGATGCTGCAAGTGATAAAGTCGTCCATGTAATTTCGCAGATTTTGTTGGTTGTCACTGTACCATATTTACAAAAAATGGCTGATTTTTATCGATTGTATTAAGGCTGTCCATCAGAGTTATTATGTCTGGTCGCTGTCATTCTGGGTAGATGAAGTCATAGCTATTAGTAGGGACAGTAGATCATCATGGAAACATGGAAATCATGGAAATCGGGATTTTCGTCAAATGCCATGATTTTGCCAACGTGCCATGTTTTGCCATGTTGTTTGTCTAAATTCTGTGTTTTGCAGTGTTTTTTTTGCCAAAATGCCATGGTTTTACCTTTTTTACAAGAATATTTTGTTTTTAATCAGCATAACTTGAAGTTGATGCTGTTATTTTAACACAAATACTTACATTTGCTTTTGCTATCAAAGTCTGTGGGCCTTCGTACTGACTGGCTCAATATGTGACCATAACATCATTGTAAAAATATGTATTTTAATGCTTGCAGCGACAAAATTTTACTCGTGAAATGGTCATCAATGCTAGATTTTGAGGTTTATAGACAGCACAATGGTCTTTGGGCTTGTGATTTGATGCTGTATCTCTGCTGTGATTGTTGCAATTTTTACAAAAGTTTGCCGTGTTTTTAAAATCATTTTTTGCCGTGATTTTCTACTGTTCCTAGCTATTAACATTTGTTACCCGGTACATTATTATATACACAGTGAAGTTTAGCTGTATGACTCAGTGCAGAAATTGAGTGTGTATGTATAAATGCATTAATTACTAGTAAACCTGTTGCCGTAACCATGCTAAATTCAGCAGCGACAGCTGAGTGTATGTGTAAATGTGTTTGGTAAATGTCTATACCAGGAGTTCTACGACCATGCTGCAGAGTTGTGGAAAGATGCGGGTGTTCAGGAGTGCTACGAACGCTCCAACGAGTACCAGCTCATTGACTGCGCTAAATAGTAAGTAAATATACCCATTAAACTGTCGTGTAATATTTATGCTGCACATTGTAGTAGGTTGAGTTGCTAGTCGTAACCAAAAAGTTAACAAGTGTTGTGATGGAGGTTTTTTATTATTCCTGATGGATTTGTTATCTGCAATGATTTCTTGTAGTTGATTGTTGGTGTGCCATTTAATTAAATGTGACTGTGTTATTGTATTTTTCATTTTTCTATTTTCTCCCTGTGTTTTTAGTTTTCTAGATCAAATTGCTGAAATCAGGCAGCAAGAGTATTTGCCAAATGAGCAGGTATAACATTTTCATTTATCTGTTAGCTTTTTGCTTGTACAGCTTATTAATTAAACTTTGATGTCGAACATTAACTCACTGTCTTAGCTTTATTTTTAACCAGTGTATTTGTTACATGTGGTTAAAATAATTAATAATTTACCAAGTGAAGTAATTTAAACACTACTACTACTACTACTACGCAAAGATTTCTGAGATGTCTCTTGTACAAGCCGAGTTATAGCTAGTTTTGTCACAAATTTCATTGCTGTGGCAACAAGGGACGGTCATGGTGGAATTAGATTGGCTTCATCCAATAGCACATTCTCCAAGGCCGCCAGTTGAATGCAAAGATCTTGGCGATATCTCTTGTAGAAGCTGAGTTATGGCCCATTTTGTGCTAAATTTCCGTGCCATGGCAACAGGGGTCAGTCAACAGTGAATACAAGGAAAGGGGAGAGAGAAAAGGATGGTCGCTTCACAGCAGGGGAAAGGGAAGGAGAAGTAATAACAGTAGATGCTGGCATTGCTGTTTGCGGTGTTGATGCAATGACATCATTGCTATTATGGCATCACGCAGGTGACGCTGCATTATGAGTCATCATGTGCACAGACAGAAAAAGCGATTACTTGATTTCCACCAATGTTCACTACATTCATCTTGGTGGAGATAAACATATAATATAGTACAGTACAATACTGAATGAATTTGTATAGCGTGAAAGCACATAAAGTTTTTTTATGTGTTTTAGCATCAAGAATCGAGATTTGTATATAGCATACAAAAAGTTTTTGAAAATAGCTTTTAAAAGTAATGACAGAGAGTTAGATCTCTCCAATGTATACCAGACACTAGGTCCAGACAGGTTAATAAGTCAAGAAATAATGATGTGAAGTAATAATTAACTAGTACTGAATTTGCAATAACAGTGGTATGAACCAGTTGCTTGCTTTTGTTTGGTGTGGACTGTAAAGTCAGTTGTTGCTTATGATTGACGATCCTGTCACGATTTTACCCTGCTGCATTGTAGTGTTTGAGATAATTTTGTAAGTACGAGTTCTTGACATTGACTGTCTTCTAGTTCTTCGTTAAAATATGGAGGTACCAGTATTAGCATTGAGATAACTTTAGAAGTTCACAGTTTATTAGTGAGGTATAAAAATGGTGTGATTGTTTTTTCAGTGAAGTGGTTTCAGTGATAGTTTAAAATTATTGGAATTGTGGAACAGATGCTGTGATGCAGCTAGTTCTTAGCTCACTGCTGACACTATTGATTAGTGATTGTGTACACTTCAAAACATTTTATGGGCAGCCACTGGTCAGGGGATCAAAGTAAATCTGCTGGAGAATAGGTTGTTAAATTGGTTCTTCTTCCATTTGCAGTTTTGATGCATTGTTGTTGTAGGACATTCTTCGTTGTCGAGTTCTCACGTCTGGCATATTTGAAACAAGGTTTTCAATTGATAAAGTCAATTTCCAGTAAGTATCTACTGCCTGTTGTATTAGGAACAGTGAAGGTTACCATGCTCAGCTGGCAATTAGATTTTGTTTTCTATTTTGTTATTTTTTTGGTAGTGTCTTTAAGCTATTTAAAAAAAAGTAAAATAGGTAAATGTAATTTGTAAACTTAGTTAATGCTCTAATGCTTTAATCTTTAGTGCTTGATGCTGATTAAGCATCAGGAAGCATGTATTATCTTTTAAACTTTGTTTCATAATTATACTGGCAATAAGGTAGAGCTGTATAACCTGTGTTTACCTGCAAAATGGCTATTGAAATGGTTTTGTTTAGAGATTCACTGGTTATCAGCGAATAGATAGTCTATTTACCAGTAATCAACATTAGCCGATTGTCAGCTTACATAACCTCCATGATGCCAATTATCAGCTGATTTTGTACTGTTTTAATAGTAATGCATTAAAGTGGAAGCACAGTTTTACTGGTTATTGTATTAAAATTAACAGCTTGTCTGCTTGCTATTATAACTTAATCTACATACGTTACTCTTTATGATCTTTACTTTTCATATTGCCCATAATTTGCTGAAGTGTCATTAAGAAGCCGCTCACTCACTTACATAAGCCAGCACTTTCATGACTGGAATTGAGCTAGAACACTGATTATTTCATCACATCAGGTTTGATAGAGGATGCGATTAGTAGCTCTGTTCAACATATTAGTCAGTACTTTTAGGGCATATCTCTAGTTGTATGTGTGTGATATGTTTGGGTTTCATTATCATTATAGTGTACATGTGTCTGTGCTGCGTGCAGCATGTTTGATGTTGGAGGACAGCGAGATGAGCGTCGGAAGTGGATTCAATGTTTCAACGACGTCACCGCTATCATCTTTGTCGCTGCAGCCAGTAGTTACAACCTTGTCCTACGAGAAGACGTCACACAAAATCGCGTCCAGGAATCATTAGAGCTGTTTGCCAGTTTATGGAACAACCGGTGAGTTTGCTGCACTGTAATTGGTCAGGTAAAGGAGTCATGATGTGCTGTGATTAAGAAATGAAGTTGATCAGTATTTAAACATGCCTTGAGCTTTCGGAGAGATTTTGTAATTGCTATCTGGTGATATAACTATCATGTGTCGGATTTGATTTTGGTTGTTTTGCTCTGCGTCTGGTTACTAATTGGAATGGAGACTGTTTATGGATCGATAGGCCATCTTGGTATATATCAAATCGCCCAGGTCAACTCAGCCTTTCATCTCTGCAGGGTAGGTAAATCAAGTGTGGCATGCTTGGCTGGGGTTAAGGCACTGGGGCATTTTATGAGGTAACACTGTGTGATCTCATATGGTGATGGACGTTCCATAGCTCAGAGATTCCATGAAGAGACAGTTTAACCTCTGTCACTGCTGGCATATGTATCATCTTCTACTGGCTTACACAGTGTTTTTTGTAGTTTCTGTGCATGATGTGTCCCGCAGATGGCTACGAACTATCTCAATCATACTCTTCCTGAATAAGCAAGATCTGCTTGCCGAGAAAGTCAAGAGTGGAAAGTCCCGCATCGAAGATTATTTTCCTGGATATGCGGAGTACCAGACTGAGAGTAAGCAATTTGCATGGCATATTTTTGGCATTTCCTAGTGGTTTTTGAATTGCATAGGATGTTATACAATTTTGGTATAAATAACTCGAAGCAAACTGTTGAAGTTGATTTAATATAAAAATAAAATTATTAGTAATAGTAGTGGTAGTAGTAGGAGGAGGAGCAGCAAAAGGAATGGCCTGTATTATGAGCACCTTGTGGTTAAGTTTTTTGATGTTACGTCATTCTTATGTTGAGCAGAATGTTTTCTATTATTTCAATTTCTGAAAGTTTTGAGTTATTTTGCTACAAAGTAGCCATGTCACAGTGTCAAAAGATGTGTGGAAGTTAATATGACCCCTTGTCTTGGTTCATCAACTTGTCTTGTTTTTTCCCTGATTTATCGATCAGTTCTTTTGCTTTCTCAGTCTTTCAACAAACATCTTATTTAAGGTTGTCTTTTGATGAATTTACATAACGTATCTGCATGTATGTTTTCTGCGTAGCAACAGTGCCTGGTGAAGATCCAGAGTTTGTACGTGCAAAGTTCTTCTTCAGGGATGAATTTCTGGTAAGATCATTATGCAGTTATGTGACATAAATTGACTCTATAATTGCTTTATGAAAATAATCCTACTTGCGTACTGCTTATTAGAAGAAGAAGAAGATTTCGCATAGACAGCTAGGTCCGTTGCGTGGGAGCTCATCCCCTTTACAGCGCTTTGAGCCGGCAAGGGCAAAGCAGGCATGATGGTTTTATCTGCCCGCAGGCAGTCACCCACCGCAGTACTTAATTCGATTAAGCTAGCATACAGCATGAGTCAGCCGGATGACCGGCTCAAGTTAACAGCCAGCGCCTTTAACCGACTGGGTCAGTATACTTGTGGTCCTGGCCACAGGGGCTACGGTTGCACAGAACTCATCGTTTCTTTTCTAGCAATGGGAGTGACCACCGCCAGTACTCATTTTGCCATCCCATAGAGGGTAGAAGGCTGAGTCGACCTAGCTGGCAGGCTTTGCACCGACATGGTTTACCTGCCTGCAGCAGTCACCCATGGCAGTACTAACCGGGCCCGGCGGGAAATAACTTCGTTCCATCCGAAACGCGTTACAAACTATGCCACGCCACAAACCAACAAAATACTGCTTATTGCTATTTTTTATTTAGTACTCTCTCTCTCTCTGTCTCATTCCCAGTCAGTGGGGCGGGACACTGCCCCAATCTGTTCCATGTAGCTCCAGAGGCATCGCTGGTCTGTTGTAAAGGAGTCTTCTGGCCATGTGACCCTCCTGGCCTGATCGTGGGCCGGACATTGGAATACCAGATGTTTGACTGTTTCTTCGGCGCTTTGACAGTGTGGGCAGATGGCTGAGTCCTAGTGCCCGATAACGGTGCAGGCAAGCTGCTGCCATCGGAGAATGGCCAGTGCATACTTGTGTCCCCGTGACGCACTGGTCTTTGGACCAATCCTGTTGCCAACGCTGGTAGCAGTGTTGACTGCCTGTGAATGCTCTATGGACCCTGGCATGTGGATCGCTGAGGTACCTATCCTCAGCGATACTCTGTTGGTGCCGTTTAAGAGCTTTGGTGGCTGAAGAGAGGTCCATAAGAGCGGATGACTGTGTAAGCAAGCTCCCTCGCTTGGCTTTTTGGTCGGCTGCTGCATTTCCTTCCAGAGTTTGCCTTTGTGGCAGTAGTGGGAGGGTTTGCATCCCAGTCCTGTACAGCCTCGTCTAGTATTTGGTGGAACAGTCAGTGCCCAATCAGCTTTCCTGTAAAAGTAGGTGGCTTTTCGCTGAGGGCTGTTGGCTGTACTGTACAAGTGTGCCTCAGGCCACTGAGGCTAGTTAGGAAAATGTGATTATTGAGATGTTTATTGAGTTGATTGTCATTTATCACCTATAAGAGACCCAATTAACACCAGCTGCTGCAATTAGGTTAGGGGGAAGTTTTGAGTTGGCGATGAAAAGAGCCACAGTCAATTACTACAATAAATTAGTGCACACGTCTGAGTGTCCCAAGAAGAGGTGTTATTCATAATTGGCTTTAGGTTGTAGAATGAGCTTGTTGTTCTTGTTCTTGCAGAAAATATCCGGCACGGGTGACGACCGGCATTTCTGCTATCCACACTTCACGTGCGCCGTCGACACGGAAAACATACGGCGCGTGTTCAACGACTGTCGCGATATCATCCAGCGAATGCACCTTCGGCAGTATGAACTGCTTTAGAACTCAGTAACGACTTTGTTATTATGTCTTTACTTGTGCTCCTCGGTTTGCAATTTTGTCACTTGTTCAGATGAACTCTTTAGTGGCAGTGCTCCGGATGTATTTTACAATGTTGCTGCTACTGATCAGCTGAGTATTGCTCTCATTGAAAATGGCAATTTTTTTTCTCAGCCGAAAGTGAAGAAGTAGAGGGTTTTTAATATTTTCTTGTCTCAATATGGCATTGTTTAAATGTCAGTACTCAGCTATTTAAAGTTAGAGATTTGTCACTTGCGTAGTGCTGCTTTCATGGACCGACAGCTGATGGTATGAGCTAATGATACTGTGTCACATTTTGTCATCTATTAGACTATTACTCACTTCTGTGGACAGTTCAGCCTATTATGCATATACACGGTGTTTCATAAAAAAACCCTTTTTTGTTTTTTTTCATAATTTGCTCAAATTATGTGCAATTAATATGAAATTTTTATCAGTTGTAGCTGAAGAAATACTAATTCGAAATATTTGAACAAAATATGGCAGTTGATTAAATATTCCTTGCTAGTTGTGATGTAATGCTGACATCATAATGTGTCACAGGTACAAACTTGCTAGTCTCAACTGGTGTTGTCAGTTGCTACCCTGCTTCGATGGTGAACTTAATCTGGCTCGCTAATGAAAAATGCTTATTGTGTCAGCACTGAGCAACATGGAAACATGAAATCGGGTGTCTTGTGATCTAAAAACTCAACATCTTGCAAGCTCGGTGTTTAGTGCACTGTCTTGCTTGAACATTGCGAAAGACCAACTATCCCCACAGACATGCAAATTCGATCGCTTTGCACGTTTTTGTGGCTGCAACTGTAAAACTTCAAATATTTGACACCAACGAACCAAATTTTTCACCAATGAAGCAGGGTAGCAACTGGCAGCACCAATTGGGATTAGCCTGTTTGCATCCATGACACATTATAATGTCAGCGTTACATCACGACTAGCAAAGAATATTTAATCAATTGCCATGTTTTGTTAAAACATTTCAAATTAGTATTTATTCGGCTACAACTGGTAAAAATTTTATGCAAATTGCTCATCATTTGAGTGAATTGTGAAAAAAACAAAAAGGGGTCTTTTTTATGAAACACTGTGTACAACGAGATTGGCCAAATGCATGTATGTGAATTTTGGCATTTAAGACTGTGCCATTAGAATTAAAAGTATGAGCTGCAGACTTAAATTATAGTACATGCTCACTTATCTGGTAAAAAAGTTGAACAAGCAAAACAGATGTCTCCTTGTCTGAAATTTGAAATATTTTTGAATTTGTTACCTTGATGTAAACTGTAGAATTTTTTCTTCGGGCATGATTTATTGCTGGAATGTGTTGATCCGTAGTTTAGGCCGCGAGTTATGTGAAACTGTGCTTGTACATTGTATGACTGCTGTTGTCAAACTGTTTGTGATACGATGATCGTTACGAGTGTCGCGTTATGCAGTGGTGCAATTTCAGTTTTTGTAATGACAGTCAATGTTCAAATGTATCCTGGAACAGGTCTGCCATTTGTCGTAGCTGTTTTTATTATTAGCATATTAGCGCCAAGGTTCATGTAGATTGAGTTGTTGCAGGCAATATGTGTTGTTGCAATATTGTTGTATGTATGTGTTTGCCATCCGAGAGAGTTAATTTTTATAACAGGCTAAATATTCATTTCTTCAGTCGTAAAGATTGTAATGTAGTATTTTGAAGCTGGATCATGTCTTGGAAGTTTTGGCAAGTCTAAGTTTGATGGTGTGAATTATGAATAAATAAATGCATATAAGCAAGATGCAGCTGAATAAAGCAACCCAACACAGGAAATGTGAGTACTTATTAAGTGTTGTAAAATCTAGCAGATTGTGTTTGCTTATTCAGCATGCATCTTTCCATAACTATGATGCTGTTTTGGAAGTAAATATGTATAAAAAATGGGCATAATTCAAAATTTCAGCTTATAGTTATCAAATTGTTGTTACATTATTGTTATGAAACTAAGGGCTATTGTATCTTGCTACAGACTTCTTTTACTCGACATTACTTTCTACTTTAGCTTCTTTCATTTCAGTTTCATTTGGAACATTTTGTGCTTTTTAGTTTGTGTGCTAGATTAAACTTAGTTGCTAAGTTATGTGCAGTTTTGTGCCATTTTAAGTAATAATGCTGTGCCTCTGCCAGAAAATGTATTGTCTTTATTGAAAAATCAACTCAATCGGCTGCCTGCATAAAATATTTTAGGTGTTGGGTTATTTTTTATCCTCACCCTGTATTGTCATGCAAATCTCGAACAATGATGTTTTCCACTGTTGCAGTGATTTTTTTAACTCTTGATTGTTTAGTTAGTTTTATTTGGACTTGGAGCAGTCATGTAGGTTTGGCTGTTATTGGTGAATGTGACAAGAAAGAACATGATTTCTCAGTGCATTGGGCAAAGGTGGAAACGTGATGTTCCGGTTTCAAAACGTGTGGAACACTGAGGGAGCAAGGGAACTAGAAATGTTTGAAAAATTGCTAGCTGTCTGTAATCTGTCAGCAATAAATACTGAGGAGAGAACTTTGTTCTGATCTGTCACCTGCTTCCCCAACTCAGTTTCATGTAATCTCAATTTTTGCAGAATTTATTACAAATGCTTTTACCATGCACTCATGTATATTACTGTAAAGTATTGATTCTGTCTGATGGCATAAAAAGTGACTCAAAAATTAGCACACCATGCTCACATCGATAACTTTGTCACCAGTAAATACTGGGGATAAAAATTTTGTCAATTGTCAGTGGATTTTTGTAATTTTTTCTCCCATCTCTTCTTTACTGACGGCTTCTTTATTTTGGTAGCATGTGCTAAAATGTTGCTGCTGTAGAAGTGGTGATGAATGTTGTTCACTGCAGCTCCGAATGCCTTACGCTGTAGCAATTGTCATCTGCAACTGCAGCTGTTCATGTTTGCTGGCTGCTGCTTGCATTTGCAGAACCAGAGCCTCTTTTGCATGCATGTCTCTGTTGGCCTGTAGTTTTTGGCTGTACAAACAGTACAGTTGTGTGTCTGCCGCATAAGACAGCAGCGCTGATGCTTGCCTCATTCTCTGAATAGATGCTCGCACTGTTTTATTCACTGGTGGAATTTTGTTCACCGGTGGATTCCACCAGTGCATCGAGATATCAACTTCGTTTGGCTGAAAATACCAAATGTAACGTATTTTAATGATGAAAAATGTCAAATTTTTCACACCAACGTCTATGAGAAAATGATTCATTACTAAAAATTTAAGACTAAAACATAGGACCCAACTGTTTTCCCCCTCTTTCCCATAGAGACTGAATCACTGAAATGCTATTCTGACATAAAAATTGACTGTTACTACCAAACTGGAAAATTCGATGTCATATTCAAAGAATAATGCCAAAAAGTACCAAACTGCCAAACGAAATTATTTTACAGCCAACTTCCATTACGATTCCAAATTTGACTTATTTTGCGTTTTAAAATGCCAGTTGGCAACCCTTCCTGTGCGTCTGAAAATTGACTGAAAAAACATTGTGAGGGATGCCGTTTAGAGCAGAACTATTGTCACTCTTCTACTTTTATGCCATCACAGTTATGTTTTAAATTTTACATTAGAATGTTAAACTAGCAACTAGAAAATTTGTGATGCACATTGTAATGGCTGCCCTACCCATTCATTGTACGTGGGTCCAAATTTGCGTCCAGTTTTTTGCCATTCATGGACCAAAGTTCACCAAATTATGTCAACATACATTGGCAAGATTGCAGTTTTCTGATTGTCAGTATCTTTGAACATTCCAAAGATATCCACATTCGGAGTCTTGTTTGAAATAATGTCAAGTTTTGGATGTTTTTGCTCTCCAAGTTTGAGGTAGAGGCTGCAAATTTTGGAAATTACTTGTTAGAATTATACCTATTTCTGATCATGTAAGAAAGTTTTTGCAGCGATTGGTTGAAGGACCTTAAATGTGACGAGGTTAATTACAGAAATAAAGAAAATAAATGTGAGCAGAGAAACATTGTGGTCTGTCTTACATACTTACGTTGTTTTGCCACAAAGAGTTCACCACTGTGGGAGGAAGGAATATGATTTCGGTAATTGTTAAATCTGTAGTCTGTTTGTTATACAGCGATTTGGGAAATGTTTTAATGATCTGTAGTCAGATTTTTGATAAGTCGGTGTAGAATCACGATTTGAATGGCTTCGTGTGTTAAGAATTGTAACAATCAGTGTGTATTTTAATGCAGATTATATTTATCAAAATATAAGGAATTGCTTTTTTAGATAATAGGTTTTAGTTCATTTGCGTGTAATTATTTTCAACATTCTGTTGTCTCTGTTATTGCGCAGTTCATGTTTAGTTATCCTTGGTGCAGTGCCGCTGTCAACGTACATGTTGTTGGATAGAGCATTACTATTTTTGTTCTTATCTTGGAAGCATGTTTGGACACCAGCAAATGTTTTTGTTGATTTCAAGTGATTTTTTAGGCTGTAGTTGTAGTCATTCCTCAAACGAAACTGTTTAATTATGTGTCAACATAATTGCAAATACTGCTGCATGCTGGACGTGCTCACGTTGAAATGAAAAGGTCTGTAGATGCATTGTGGTGTTTTACTTAGCATAGAAACTGGTTATGATTACGAAGCGACGCTGTATTAATTGCTCATATGCAAGTTAAGGAAATATGATATTAAGTTTTAGTGCTAGTTTACAAATTGTTAAGTATTAAACTTTTCACAGGATTAATCTCCAAAAGTTAATCAATTAATTTTGGTTAAGTTTACTGATGCAAAATCTCTAATAATCATGTCTGGAAATCCCCAAATGTTTGGGAACCTGCCCCAGCTTGCAGTGACTGAAAATGTGCCTGCTATGTAAAACCTGGAAGCATTTAGTATGCATGTATACAACTTGTCGAGATGCATGCAGTGCTTTCTGACCTTCGCTTATATGTGAACGTTCTTTTTAACAGGGATGTGCACGAGACCTTCTGAGCCGATAACGAGACGAGACCCATATCTCCGAGACGTTCAAAATTTTGTCCAAGACGGGACGTTGCAGCTTCTGAGACGTGGCCGAGACCTTGAAGCTCCCGAGACTCTTGAGAGTCTCGGGAGCTTCAACGTCTCGCCGAGACGTTTTCCTTGACGTATGGTGAAACACTGACAACAAAAAAAAATTATACGTATTAATTAACTCGCACCATGGTAAGCGCTTTCTATTTGTGATATTGTGGGTTTTTGCACTTTATTTTGACATGAATAATCAACAGCCTGCACCATAAAGAATTGCAACTGCAGTGCTGTAGACAGGAGCCAGTATGTTTGTCGCAATTTGCAAGCAACTAAAATTAGTAAACTACAGCTGATTATACCTTATACGTCGTCTACATTTGGCTGACAGTATTCATTCTGACGTCATACACTTTATGTTCTTTGCGACTAGGTCTTTTTTTATGACGAAAAAAGACTGACATGACAGTTCTGCTTTATGATAAATAAGTAAATGAAAGAGTAATAACACTGTAAACGAATATGTCTAAGCCACAAGTCATGCTGGTTAGTATCGCTCTAACTGCAGCTACAGTATGCACGGCGCGCGCCTGCACAAAACGTCTCGACGACACAATGGACTGAGACGAGACCTACTGGGCCGAGACCGAGACATATTGCTCCAAGACGAGACCCGAGACGCATCAGTCCAAGATCGAGACGAGACCGAGACGTTGAGGATTTTGTCCGAGACGAGACCGAGACAAGACGTTAGTACGTATCGAGACCGAGACGTCTCGACCGAGACCACATCCCTGCTTTTTAATATAAGATTGTTATGCAGCATCATGCTTGACCTTATTCTAGAGTTTGCTGATGCAGTTGTTTAAGAGTCAAAGAAGACATCAAACTCCTGTACATGTCTTTGCAAGATATTGAGAAATGTATTTGAATTTTAAACAGTTTCTTTACTAGTACATGTATTACTAAGTAGGAACTTTCCAAAAAAACGAAATTTGTGAAAAATGCCAAATTGATGGAACCTTATTTGCTTATCTGATCACAATTGCTGCCTGCCATGTGCCAGGTCCCTGACAGTTCCCTGTTTCAACAAGACAACAGCTAAGCATACATGCTTACCATGCTAGTTTTCCAGACATCAGTATTTCACAAAGTAGTGCAGTAATGCAGAATAAGGTGTGGTATGATCTTTAATATTCAGTCACTTCGTTGCAAATGTGTTGATGTAATCATAAAAGAACTTTTTTAAACCGATCTGTCTGGCAAAGATATGGACAAGAGTTTTGTGTGTTGTTTTTCACAACCGATAGTGTTCTGGTAATGAGGAATTTTAACGTGTTTAGCTTGCTGCATATTTTTCAGTAGGATGCAGGGTTGCATGCTAGTTGGTGAATCATAGCAGCATCTGCACTGTTGAACCTGGGTTGGCAGTGGGTTGTAAAGTAAGTAAACTGATAAACAAACACAAATACATTCATTGTTCTTTTTTACATGCGAAAGCAGCTACTGCTTTCCGCGTGCCTTAGCCATCGCAATTCTGTCCGTCCATTTGTCTGTCTGTTACATGGGTGGATCAGTCAAAAGCGGTGCAAGCTAGAATCACCAAATCTTCACCATTGGCTGCCTGGAAGACTCTAGTTTCAGGAACCGTAAAGCTTTTCCATAAATTCGAAGGGGGTAACCCTGAACGAGGGCGCTAAATGAGAGGGGGGTGGGCAAAATTTGCGATTTTTGGCCAATAAGTCGATGTATCTCAGTAACAGTGCGAGATAGGGCCTAGGTTACTATTAATCACTAATAGGAAGTCATACACTGGCTTTCGATTGGCGCCAAATTTAATGACCTTGAACGCCAAAATAGGGGGTTTTATGGTTTTTTTGGCGATTTCTGGCTGAGACACAAGTCTATCATTCACAAGGTGGCGCCATGGAACTATCGTTATGCGATCCAGATAGAGAATTGGTATTTGTATATTAACTTTGCGTGAGCACCCCAATTTTCAGCTAAACTACTGAGCCAGGAACTGCTATAGGCTTTCGTGCATCTCGTGAGCATTAGCTCAAATTTCTTGTTTAATATTATTTTGTATGATATCCAACTTTGCTGAATTGTAATTTAATGTGTGATTCAAATTTCACTGTAGATGATTTCAGTGTTCTTATCAGCGTGTAATATTTTCAAGTACAAACTGTCTGTGGAACCAAGTATTAGCAGAGTTGTTGTTTGTTATGGTTGGTCAGTAAACTGAAAGACCTCTAATTCTTTCGGTCCGTCTCATGTGTGTAATCATACACACTGCTTTCTTTTATGATTTTTGTTCTGTTACTGAAAATTTGTAACGTTGTTTAGTATCAGCTACAGCGGATAAACAGACAAACTGCCACAGAAGCAACAGACAAACTGCCACAGAAGCAACAAACTTCGTAGATGTAGAAAAAATTATCGGATGGTGATGCTGTGTGGATGTGGCTAAAAGAATAACGTCAGAATTTATGAAAGCTAAAGAAGCCCATTTTCTGGAGTTACTCCCGGTTATATATCAATCTTTATTCACCAAAGAATAGTTTGGTAACAACAGACAGAGACAGACAGACACAGAAACATACAGAATAAAGAACAGAGACAGACAGAACAATAAGAATAGGCCTAAATG
>Ga0056128_1004112_pt1 | contig 18123 bp, 10 predicted proteins | sample WorMetLIZISLAND2_FD_71113 | JGI IMG/M metagenome (GOLD analysis project Ga0056128, IMG submission 71113) | Marine gutless worms symbiont microbial communities from Max Planck institute for Marine Microbiology, Germany - Olavius geniculatus... ... | reverse complement strand
ACTGTATTCACCAGTTATTACCTCCGGAAAAGATTTTACCTATGAAACTCAGGGCCACCAATTGTATTTTTGCTTTGCCTCAGTGCCACTATAACTCGTACAAACGTTCGTTTGTATTGCGATATTTGTTTGGTGATGCATATTAGATTTTGCATGTAGATCTGTTGTAGCTCTACCGTATTTCATTTCATTTTCTTTTTTTTTCTTTTTTTTTCTTTTTTTTTCTTATCGATATTGTAACGATTATGCTCTGTTATGTTCTGTTTTTGCAATGGCGTTTGACCGTTGTTTAATAAAAGATTACTTACTTACTAACTTACTTACTTATTAGCGCATACCATACCACGAAGAGAGCTGGAGATTTGATAATGATAGAGATGATGTGCAGCATCAGCACGTAAAACATGCCTGTTATGACGATTCCTACAAAAGGACGACAAATATAGGCGAAATTACTAGTACAAGCGACTCCGCCTAAAGATATACCTTTCTCTGTGGCGTCTTCTGTCTGTCGTCTGTCTGTCTGTCAAACTGGTGAACCTTTATTTAAATCCTTCGACGGATTTACATGCTATTTGGCGAATACATTTGTGGAGTTTACTGACAGTGTGTTAGATGGAAACCAAAGCCGCCAAAGAGAGAAGATTTAGGTTCAAACCCACAGCCAAAACATGCAATTGAAAATTGCTGCTGTCACCTGGCAAACAAAAACTAAAAGCGATTTCGCGTTCTGTTAAACTACGCTGGTGCTTGTTACTATACGACCATATTACTTGTTACGGCTATACAGGGTGGGCCTGCCAAAGTAAAACCTCTTTTATTTTTTGAATAACTCCATGAAAAACTGACAAATTTTAACAATTTTATTAAAATCGATCAAGATTTCACGGAGCTATTCAAATAATAAAAATTGCTTTACTTTAGCCTATTCACTCTAAAGTACAGTATATAAATGAGAACTGGGTGTAATAACGTCAAAATGTGAACCTGAAAGGGCAAACATCAAGCGAGTGTCGGCGACTGTAGCAGCTAGACTGAAGCCGATGAAACACAAAGCTGTTATGACGACTGCCGTCGGCACGATACTAAACAACAACGACAACATGAACAACTACAACTGTAGCAACAGCAATAACTACAACGACTACTACGAACTATCACCATCATTACTACAACTGCTGCACAAGAACACAGAACAACACATCCGCACTTACGGATAGACAGATACAACTAGAAGGCGCTCGTGAGAGTGCATATCTCCGCCAAGTAAAGTGATTTGAACATTACTACTGTAAAATGTAGAAGTATTCACAGGAGGGCGCCACCATTCCTGAGTCATCGTGTACACACACTGAACGACGAACACTCAGAACGACGAATCTCTTAATCTTCTCCAATGTTCACTACATTCACACTTGGCGGAGATTAAATGTGTGAGAAAATCAATAAGTTAATCCAACCGCGTCATTTGCGACACACAATACCCTTACAGATCACAGCATTTTGACTAGTATTTACGTTTTCAATCTGCACGATAAAGCAATCGTGTTCATGCGTTTGATTACTTTTTTCATGAACGACAAAAGCAACACTGCACATTCCGCATGTTACGAACATGTTTTGAGCTCACTTCTGTTAATACAGCCTAGCAATGCAGTTTATGACGGACATAGGGAGACAAACGATAAACGAGCAGCGATGAAAAGACGGAACTGCTTGGATTGGTGACAGACAGTCTAATGGTGGGGTGGTGGTGTTAGCGGTTGTAACGAAAAGCGAGTACAAAGGGACGTAACTGAACTAAACTAAACTGAACTAAACTGACACGGTTTAGTTTCTGACGAACCGATTAATGGGTAAGCAGGGCGAGCCCACTGGTTATTGGTGAGCGTAGTCATGTAGTCACCGACGCTGTTAGACGGTGCCTACTGTTATGCATTTTTGCTTACGCAGTTAGTTCAGTTCAGTCCAGTCCGGTTCAGTTCAGTTACATTGCTGTGTACGCGCCTTAATTCATCATTGTTATTACACTGTCATCATGATCACAATGCGTTTTTCGCAATAAAGACAACAAACATTATGTTGCAACTCAAGTGTTAAAAAACTAAGAAAAAACTACTAAAATTGACTCAAAAAGTTAATTGTAAAAGCGCATTCTCGTAAAAAAAACCTCGAATGCGCTAGACATATTAGTACTGGAAAAACAGAAATGCCTTCAGCGACTGCTTGACAATGTCCGTTGTACGTTTCGGGTCCCGAAAGTTTTTGGGCTGTGAGTTTCAGAAAGTCGAGCTGGGGCGATTTTTTAGGGGGGGCGATACTATAATAGGACACCGGCAACAAAAAACGTTCGACGGTCGAACGTATGTAAGCTACTTGAGACAAAAGGCTGCCAGAGAAACATGATTGGCCGCCTGTGCAAATAATATGTAGTCTGTACATTTAAATTCATTCCATGGAAAAAAAACATAAAAATGCGAGAAATTATCAAATAACGTACGTTGAATGAAATTTCAAATTTGACGAGTGACATCACCTCATACTGACAAAGTCTATAATAACGAAGCTTCTACAAGTAACCGACGAGTCGTATCGTAGGCTACTCGTACTCGTGTTAATGTGAACGTATAGATTTGACTGACAAAATGGGAAAATACAAGAAAGCTACAACTGACTTACGTTGGGTCGACTTTATATGCGAGTTGGACAAGCGGCATCAAGGTGATGCCAAGCACCAGCGACAGAATCATCAGACAAATGAAGCGAGCGCAGTGCTGCTGCTGAGGCAAACTGATGATCATGATGAGCGCCCAGATGATGGCAACCAACGACAGCAGACCCAGCTAAAACAGCACGCAGCAGCCAATCTATGCTTACGTGACACTTGGGACTCAGTACCGAAGTGTTTAATGGATTGGATTGGACAGATCGGTCCCGGGTTGAAAGGTAAAACATTAGAAACCGAAATTATGTTTTTTATACCACCTCGGTGGCTCGGTGGCGTTACGTTGTCGAAAAGTCGTAAGTTCGATTCCAGGTTGGGTCGCTATCGAGTTGATTACTACTTGGATGGGTGGGTGACCATCTGCGGAAGGTAAACCCTTTCGGTATATAACCAACACCAACGTCAACTCATGCAGCCTTCCATCAAGTACCTGCCCGTCTGGAATGAGGCGAAGCGCGTACACCTCTGTTGTGTGGCAGTGTGATTCCATTTCCACATGGCAGGTGACGCTTCGTAGCTCTGCGATGGGTTTCTTAATAATGTTAAATCTACCGTACACGCGACACTCGTTCGACGTTGTTTTACGACGTAGTTTTGGTTTTGCATCTGCACTTCGTACGCAAAAGGCTTAAATCATTGCGTTCAGTTTCAGCCAATCAGAAGCTGCCGTTTCGCTAAGTTATTATCAATGCACAAGAAATATTATTAGATCATGACCAATCTAATGTACTCCTCGAGCGCATTATTTTCTCCTGTATTTTTCTAAGTGCTTTTTCGTTCCTTTCGGCTTGTATTAGAGACCCGGCGTCTATTTGAGACCCGTCTTTCTTAATATTATACAAATAGTGACTAGTGTGGAGGTCGATATAGAAAATTGTCTCTCCGAAGTTCGTAAAATATTGAGCGAAATGGCCGATGACGCAAGTTGCAATTTTTTTTGTTATACCTCAACGCATGCGTTTATCTAGCACCGTTATGGAGATATGGCGCCTCAAAGATAATGGGGTCACGACTTTGATTTTTTGCTGTCACGTGACGTCATCGGTCACGTGACCATTTGACTTGCAGTGGGCGACTTCCTGTAGGTGGTCTTATCTTCAATGCATTAGCAGGCAAAAAATAATTATGCGGACGATCCATATACAGACGCTCTCACCAACAGTCAAAATGGCTGACTAAAAACGAAAGAAAATGTAAGTACGCAAACGAACGAACAAACTGGTTAAGACTATCGAATTTGATTACTTACAAGACGAACATCTTCCAGGACCGTAAGCTGCGTTCCGGCAGCCGTGGCAATGACAGCTAAGCCAGTAACGGCGTAGACGTTTCTCAGATGCTCCCAGACTTCTGGCTCACTGCAAACGTCACAAATACGTTCATCACACAAGTCTCACTACTTACAGACAAAATGCGCACGGACGTCGAGAGCCACAACAGAGTCCGGGAAAACATTCTTGCCGGGCCCGTCTAGAAAGAAATTTTTTTGAAGTTTTAAATGGCACATTCTGGTGTACTTTATACTTTGAGTGACGGCGGGGCCCCCGAATGTCGCGGGGCCCAGGAAAAACTTATCTCTTTTCTCCCTTCTCGACAGGCCTGAAAATGCGAACTAGAGTTTGTATTTTATAACCAAAGCACGACTAATGTGGCCTACTTTCGTTATTAAAGTTCTAGCCGTCAGATAACGTACGTGTTTTGTTTAGGCTTCTTGGCACGAGATGTTTTCGTGTGTCGATAAAAATTGTTGCAGAGTGGATGGCGTCAACATGAAGATGCGAAATAAAGTAATGAACTAATTAAGCTTTAATGTATGTACAGCTAATTTCGTAAAGGTATATACATCGGCGAACTCCAAGAAAAAGAAAAAAAGTAGAAAAAAATGCAGAGGAAAGAAAGAAAAAAGGAATGAAAAGGAGAATGGCCCCATAACTTATAACTCTATTTGACCTATGCTGCCAAAATTTTTTTAATGCTACAGTGATGCTCATGCTGGTTATTATAAATTCATTTTAGATACGTATTGCATGAATGATTTATTTAAGCAAATTCTATGCGAATTCTGTCCTTCTATCTGTCTGTCTTTGATTCTCTTTATAAATGCTCTTGTCAGTCATTTAGTGGTAGGTTTATAGGGTGTTTACACGATGCAGCAAAAGTCCAGCAAACTTCCAGCAAACGTCCATCATTAGCACGTGTATTTTGATTACATTTGCTGGAAGTTTGCTGGACGTTTGCTGGGTCGTGTAAACACCCCATTACTGTGTAAGTGAAAGGTATTGCGTGGTCGCTGCATACTCACATGCTTGAAAAGTCGCATAGGGCATCCGCTTTCGAATCCATGATTTTACTTCACTGTGTTTAATCGCAGGCCACCAGCTAAACTTTGCTCGTTTAGAGTTGCAGACGCTGTTCTTATGGCAACGTGACGGCTGCATTTTGTGACGTAACGAAACTAAACCAGTGTTGCCTAATGTACACCGTATAATTTACGAAATTAAGTGTACTACCAAATACCTGCGAAGTGTGAATTATTGGAAAACAAACAAAACGACAGTTGCACAACTTGCAAAACAACATTAATTTATTATATAACGGTAAAAAAACTATAAATTTTTGTGACTGCATGCGGCCGTTGTAATAAGCCGCATTATGAGTCTCGTCCGTCCGTCTGACCGTTTGCCCGTCCGTCTCTCTGCTCTTCTGCTTCTAACTCAAAAACAAAAACCAAATTGGTGTGAACGTTTTAATTGGCGAGAGTAACCGGTGTACCAATTTTCACCTTGAAAGGTCAAATATTAAGTTCGCCGGACGCCAAGAAAACACCAATAAAACACGTATCTCGCATAAATGCTTATGCCAAAGGCCCAGCTCAACAGGCGCAGTAAAAGCGAACTTTCAATTGAAATGCGAAATAAGTAAGTGTTGTTTGCGCATAGTGAAGCGGACGGCCGCACGACACGTCGGCACTGGGCCAACATAATAAATGTAGTTCAATACTACAGTCTACACCGGGTGTAATATTCAGTAACGTGACTGATCGGTAATAGGGTGTTTACACTATCGAGCAAACATCGAGTGGACGTCAAGCAGACGTCGAACAATTAGCAAGTTTTTTGAATACATTTGCTCGACGTTTGCTCGATGTTTACTCAATCGTGTAAACACCCTATAACAATACGCAACAGTTCATTGCAGCAATCAAGCCGTGTTCACGACGTGTTTCGCTATGCCAGACGGCAGTCAATTCAGTTGTCATCTGTCACGTTCACGATTACCTGAGGCGAAAAAAATTCTCGTGCTTTTAATTGTCGCTCATGCCACGAAATATTATTAGACTCTTAGATAATATATTGGTTTTTTTGTTTGTTTTCAACACGGTTCGTGTCTATAGTCTGTTATGCTGCAAAAAGCCGATTTTATCTTAGTTATCATGACTAGTTTTTTATGTGTATGTTTTTTTATGAGTTGCTGTGTAATATTACACGCATGTCATGAAAATATGGAAATAAAATTTTAAAAAGTAATTTCCGTCTCCCTGTTCCTACTTTTTCGCGACAGACTGCAACCAACAGCACAGAAATTTAGTCAGGTCAGAGCCTCTATGAGACAGAGCAGAATGGCGTCCACGTGTGGTCCAACCAGGATGCGGATTGAACTAAAGTTTAAGGTCTAAGGTAAGCCTCTAGTCTGAGGTAATATTCTCAGTCGCAGTCTTTAAGGTGATCGTCCACAGACTGATTATCATCTTCGTCGTCGTGGTCGTTGATATATTTCTGGCTGTTGATGATGTTCGGTTGAACAGTTAGTGAGACGGCGCGCATTGCCAGGAAGCTTGTAGACGTCTGTGTAGAACGTCGTGCCGCCGCCTGCTCCTAGCGTCAAATTACACAAGAAACACCATTAGATTGTGACCAGTCTAATGTACTCCTCGAACGCATTATTTTCTCTTGTATTCTTCTAAGTGTTTTTGTTTCTTTCAACTTGTATTAGAGACCCCGCGTCAATTTAAGATCGGACTAATATTATACTGATAGTGACTGGCGTCGAAGTTGTTATTGGAAATTGTCTCTCCGTCTATCTGGCACCGTTATAAAAATATGGCGCCGAAAAAATAATAGGGTCACGACCTTGACCTTTTGGGGTCACGTGACGTCATCGGTCATGTGACCATTCGACGCGCGGCCGCCGGATTAGTTTTTCATTATGCGTAACTTAAGTCGCGAAATTAAGAGACCAATTTCGGTGACTTTCATGCAAAAACATTGTCTCATTTTGTGTCTGGGAGACGAGGCCTTTTGCGTGCGACGTCAAGCCCGAGATAATACAGCAGCAACTTTCACTCTACTGAGTAACCGACAGAAAAATAACGCGAAAAACACATAATAAATTACAGCAACGAAAACTGTCTGTTGTTTGCAACTAACAGACATGCCACAGCTCTAATTAGTTACACTATACCTTCACACTAGGCCGTAAGCTAGTACTAATTTTTCATTCCGCTGAGAGTAGGAGACTGAGTTAACCACGCATACCTGGTAGTAGCGTCGAGTTGACGCATCGAAACTGGACACGGAGGACCTCTGGCGGCGCAGCAGACCGAGCAGCTCGCCGCGGAAGCGCTGCCCAGTGACGCAGTATAGGAAGAAGTTGACGGCGTGGTTGACGCATGCCAGCTGATGCGCCACCGCGCGACTGACGAAGTACGCTGCCTGCGTGTAGCCGCCCGCCGTCTTCCAGCGGTTGCGACCCATCGTCAGGACGATACTCGGAGTGACGCACAACACGAAGCCGACAGACGCGGCGATGCACATCAACGACGTCTGACTGAACACCGCACTGCGACTTGCAGTCCTCGCGGGCGTCGAGTCAGGCGACTTACACACACACAAAGGTATACGAGCGTTTATTGATGGTGCTGCAGGCGAACTGGATTGTGGTTGTTTATCATTAGATGTTTTAAAAAAGCAGACAAAACGCTGTTGTACGAAAACGACCTAACAGTTGGTGAGACGAATAAAACAAGAAATCTGAGATAATGCTCACAAGACGAGCGAAAGCCTATAGCAGTTCCTCTTCGCAAACTGTCAGTCTGTCTCCAGCCTTTTCGTCGCAGTTCATTCTTGAATTTTGTGCTGCAGCAGAAGATCGCAAAAATTATTAATAAACAGCATGTCTGTACCTATTTGCAATCGCTTTCACGGTAATGCAGACAATTGCGGTAAAATAACCACTTTTTAAGAGTGGTAGCCGTCTTTGACGCCCGCCTGCGCCGGGCTTCATAAACCTAAGGGATCAGGACTTAGACTGCTGAAATCTACGTTTAATGCTCAAAATTTCATACGCAGATTGTCTTGGTCTAACTCCAGCCATTTCGTCGCAATTCAGTATTGAAATGTGCGCAGCATCCAAATATTGCGAAAAGTTCATTAAAAACCCCTTTTGGAAAGGTTCAAAGTCATTCAAGGTCATCGATGTTGATAAATCCAAAAAGCCTGTCATCAGTGCTTGTTATAATAAGCAGCATGTATGTACCTATCTGCAACCGTTTTCACGATACACGAGATAATTGCGGTAAAATAACCACTTTTCAGGGGGGAGGGTAGCTGTCTTTGACGCCCGCCTGCGCCGGCCTCCTTGAACCTAGGGGGTCGGGACTTGAACTGCTAAAATCTAGGTTAAATGCTGAAAATTTCATACGCAAGGTGTCTTGGTCTATCTCCAGCCATTTCGTCGCAATTCAGTGTTGAAATGTGCGCTGCATCCAAAAATTGCGAAAAATTCACTAAAAGCCTTTTTTTGAAAGGTCGTTCAAGGTCATCGATGTTGATAAATCCAAAAAGCCTGTCACCAGTGCTTGTTATGATAAGCAGCATGTACGTACCTATCTGCAACCGTTTTCACATTATTCGAGCCAGGCAAAATGACGTCCTTTTAGCGGGTACCTTTCTTTGACGCTCTTGTTCGAGGGGAACCCCTGTACTTAGTGGCACGAAATTTTGTCACGATAAACTAGAGGCCTTGGGGCAGCCCACAGTGAAAATTTCGTGATCCTAGCTTGCACCGTTTTGATACAGATCACGAGTGTGAGAGACGGACAGACAGACGGACAGATGCCCAGACGATGGCTAAGACGCGCGAAGCATTCTGCTTTCGCGCGAAAAAATCGTCCATGTTGATACAGACTGTCAGTGATGTAGGCCTACATATACAACATTCTCATGAGAAAGTTTTTGTCGTTGACCAATAATGTGCGATCAAAAATTTGGAAGTTGTGGGCCTTTGTGGCTTCGCTCACGAAGCAACTTTCTGACTGTAGTGTTGCTGACTGTTGCCTGTAATCTGTGCAAAAAGTTTGTTATCAGCATCGTCACAGATACTGGCGACGGCTGCTGAAATGTTAGCTCGGTAACCGAGCCTTGCTGACCATCGATTTTGTCGTTTGCAGAAGACCTACAAATCTACACCGTATGCAAAAATAGCAAAACCTTTTTTTTGCCAGAACATGTCAACTTTTTGGCAACTTTAATAAATTTGTGCACGGTGTGTCAAGTTAATGTAAAATGCCACTGCAATGTGCAATGCAAAAATTATATGAAATGCGCTAAAGCAACTTAGCAAGTTACCTTTACATTTTAACGCGCGAAAGCAGCTATGCTTTCATCGCGTCTTAGCCATCGCAATTCCGTCTGTCTGTCTGTCCCTCTGTCACACGGGTGGATCAGGCAAAAACGGTCCAAGCTAGGATCTCCAAATCTTCACCATCGGCTGCCTGAAAGACTCTAGTTTCAGGAACCGTAAAGCTTTGTCATAAATTCAAAGGGGTCACCCCGAACAAGGGCGCTAAATGAGAGGGGGTAGGTAAAGTTTGCGATTTTTGGCCAATAAGTCGCTGTATCTCAGTAACGGTGCGAGATAGGGCCTAGGTTACTATTAATCACTAATAGGAAATCGTACACTGGCTTTCGATTTGCGCCAAATTCAATGACCTTGAATGACCATGAACGCTAAAATAGGGGGTTTTATGGATTTTTCGGCGCTTTCCGGCTGCGATAAGTCTATATCATTTACAAGGAGATACCACGGTACTGGCGTTGGTGGCGTGGCGTCGTTGGTAACGCGTTTCGGCTGAAACGAAGTTACTCTACGCTGGGCCCAGTTAGTACTGCGATGGGTGACTGCCTGCGGGTAGAAACTGCTATAGGCTTTCGTGCGTCTCGTGAGCATTATCTCAAATTTCTTGTTACAACTTGACATGCAAGAAATTTCTAGCACAATATGCGCCAAAACAGTTTAAAAATCCGTAGCTAATTGTATTCACCTTGCTGTCGTGGGCTGAGGTCGCGGTGTCTGAGCGCTGTAGAGTCAAAGTGCGCATTCGATGCGCTCTAAGCAGTGAGAACACGATGAGACAGTTCGAGATGGTGATGACGCTGAATGGCACCACGCTGACGAGCACGAACGCCAGAGACGGGCGCACGTGCTGTTCGAAGTACCGGTACGGCTCCGGACGACCGCACACTCTCACCCGATCTCCCTTCACTTCCACCCCGCGCGTCCAGAACACGTGGAGGTTCTTGGTGACGGCGACCAGTACGATGACGAGGCAGACGGCGAGCGCTCGTCGCGCGGTGCAGATGACGTGCTTGACAAGCGGTAACGTCACGGCGATCAGACGGTCGACGGTGAACGCTACCAGAATCCAGATTGCAGCGTCGCTCGCCGTGTAGAACGAGAACTTCTCCGACTTGCATGTCCATCTGTGTGCAGCGCAGCGGACACTCACAATGCAAATCACTCAGGGATTAAGAATGTTTACAAGGGGCAAAAAGAAGTTGCGATTTTCCGACAAGGGAGATTACGAGTGTTCATAATTTTAACGTTGTTCCTATACTTTCTCAAAATGAAAGATCATGGCAGATTATGTGTCCCACATTATGTATTTTTGGAAAGACATTTTCCGATAACAAAAAAGCTGACAAGATAAAATTTGGGGGCAAGGGGCAATTGGCTCTCTTTTTGCCTTCTATCCCGCCACGAGGCCAAGTATGTCAGTGTTTGATTCTGGTACATATAGCGACTCTCACTGTTGTGAACTCTGTTAGACTTAACTTATTGCGCGTTGTCCTGAACGCTTAGATTCTCTAGAAATGTTTTCACGTTTCTATTGAAGTTGAAAACATATTTTTAATGTTTTTTCCTAAAATTCGCAAATTAAGCTTTTCAACGTCTATGATGTTAGACCTGATACTGATAGTCAACTGACACAGCGTTAGCCTACATTGGCGATGCATGCGTCAGCCGTCTTCACGACAGTGACAACTGACAGATCAGCAGAGCCGAGGTGTCCATCAAATCAATGTCCCGAAGTCGTGCAGTTTGAAGGTTGTTAGTGTCACCCGAATTCACTTAGCTTCGATTTACTGTATATAGAGTGCTGTATAAAGCATGCAATAAACAGTTAGCTATATAGCATTTTGTGCAGCAAATCTACATAAAATCGAATTAGTGGAGTTCGCTCGGTAGCCTATACTATACAGATGACTGTATTCCATTGAGTGCATTGATATCAACTTTTCGTCCAATTTAAAACGGCCGTAAACTGCGACCGAAAACACTGCCGAAAATCCCACAATGCGCTTTTTGCACGCAATCTACGCCAGTGCTCAAATTTCTGCAGCGACGTAAGCCTAAACCTAATATTTTTGAAAGCAGAAAGCGAAATTATATTTGTCAGTTGTATGATTCACGCAATTCATTAGTTAAAGTGTTTATCGTTTACGCCATAAATGTTAAAAACATTAATTTGCAAATAAAAAAACATAAAACATGTTTTTTTCACTTTTATAAAAACATTTTAAAACATGGATAAAAACTATTACACTACAGTATTCATTCAAGTAAGAAGCGTAGTTAATACGAATAAAAAAAAGTCTACGAAATTGCTACAAAACACTTGCTCTGTTCAGAAAAAGGAGTATGTCTAACTCTAACAAAGCTAAAAATTACACAAAGCAACCATTATTTTGTCCATGAGAAATGCATCATATTTGTAATTTTGTATGTTTATGTTTGAACAACAACAAAAACACGACATTAAAGAAACACAAAAAAAACATTTAAATTTTTTTTAAAACATTAAAAACATGTTTTTTTAACTTTTATAAAAAACATTAAAAACGTTTTTAGATCTATGGTTTACGCGTTGCACTGGTGATGTCATGTGACGTCATGCACAGACTACGTGTTGTTTGCTAGCCCGGCTGAGCAGTTGAGTTGACATTTCTTTGTTTTTTCCCGTCCGTTTTTTTTGTTTTCTGCATTGTACACTGTACTGTAACTGCTGCAGTTACCTGCGAATAAGAAAAAAGTCCAACTGAAAACTGGACTAAACCACATTATGAAAAGTACCGCGGAATAATGGACTACATCCAAAAAATTAATATTATGGACTTAGTCCACTTTTTAACGCCTTTATTCATTAACGCTGCTAACCTGCTGAGGTTCTTGAAGGTGAAGATCCTGGCGGCCTCGAAGAACTCGGGCGGAATGCGAAAGAGCAGCGCCAGGCTGTCTGCGACCGCCATGGCCGACAAGTAGACACAGGTAGAGGAGCCTCGAAGTCGGCGCCGGGTCATGACGGCCAGGGTGAGGATGTTTCCCACGACCCCGATGAGCAGGATCCACGGCGAGACGTAGACCCAGACCCAGTAGTAGTCGACGTCACTCGGACCTCCGCTTCGTCGTCCTCCTCTAGCGGACGGCCGCGTCGACGCTGTGTAGTTGTGTGCGGTGACGTTGACGTCGGTCGTGTTAGCGTCGTCATACATCGTCTGTCCGTCCGCCATGTCCGTCTGTCTTCCAGATTAGTTTATTCAGCTGCGTGCAGTGACGTCGCGGGTTACGAAAGTTGGGACAGAGATGCGGAGTTGCAGTTTCTCAGACAGGCAGCTGCAAATTTCCAACAGAGGAAGAAAATATAATGGTTGCTCAAAAATTTAACTTTGTCTCTAATTTTTTCAGCCCCAAATTATGCATTTTTAAATAAAAATGTCTTACAAACTAAAATTTAGGCAAGAAAGAGACAGCAGTTGCCTCTCACCTGTTTCTGCATTGCCAACGACACTATTTGTTAGTATTTCATGCAGACATCGTCAGCTGAGCTGGTAACACAGTACGCACACTAGCTGAGGTTGTACATTCAACTCTATTATATAGTACAGTGTAGGCCTACGTTGATTCTGCAGATAGTAGGTTACTGACTGACTTATCTGTGTCACTCACTCGCTACTGTATAGCAGGCTCAGCGTAGGCCTAGGCGTTTAACAATCGGCCAGCAGCATCCGTATCAGGCTGCTATAGACGTACATCCGTATCATTTGACGTCACGAACAGTTCGCGCCTGCATGTCGTGTCGACTCTATCTGATAACCTTCGTCGTATTTACACGACTATTTGACGTCAGCGTGTCCAGCGCGTAATTGCGGTAGCCTATAGACGGAATGATGAATGACGAACGCGTAAATAATTATAATGTAGCAGAGCTAGGCCTACTATCAGTTTTTCCGTTATTGAGTCTTCGACAAAAGCGCGCGCTTTAGCAGAGATGATCGCCAGTAGGCTATAGGTCGCAACCTGTACAGGGTGGGCCAAAAAAGGTGACACGCTTTCGGTATTTGAGTTTCCTTTTTTGTTAGATGCATCATAGGCCTACTTGTAGTTTCCCCTTCTCCTTTAATTGTTTGTTTAACTTAGTATCATTCTAGGCCTAACAAAATGACGTTGTTCGTTGTTCGCCGATGTAATCAAGTTTTTTTTATGCGAATAAATTGTCATTTCGTTAGGACGGTTGATTAACTAACTCTTTATTCACAATCTATGTGTCGTGTGAATTATTAGGCTAATACTGGGTTCACGACGTCCGAAAAAAATATTAAGAATTTTTCGAATAAACGAGCATATTTAAAGATATTATTACAGGGAAACGGACAGTTCAATGAACGTGCGACAGGGCCCACTGAACTTTATCGCGTGCAACGGTAATAGGGTGTTTACACGATCCAGCAAACGTCCAGCATTAGCAGGTGTATTTTGAATACATTTGCTGGAAGTTTGCTGGACCTTTGCTGGCTCGTGTAAACACCCCATAAGGCTCCGCTCGACAACGGCATCTTTTGATTAAAAGCCAATTCACACCTACGACGCCGACGCGACGCAACCCAACTCAACTCAACTGCTCAGCCGGGCTAGCAAACAACACGTAGTCTGTGCATGACGTCACAGTGCTAATGACGTCACTGCATTGTCACCCAGTCACGACAGTTGAGTTGAGTTGCGTCATAGGTGTGAACTGGCCATAACACTGAAGAGTTTTTACGTACTGTTTTTTCTGCGCTATCTGTACATCGCTGCTTGGAATCTTTTTCACGGGAAAATATACGTACACCCTCATAGATACGACAAATGACCTGGGCACCGCATACTATCTACATGGAGCCTACAGTGCGTGTTGACGATAGCCTACACGGCCTACGTTATGTCAAGTAGAGAAATCGAACGGCACATTAGCTAATGGTTGGTCTCTATACTGCTTTGCACTGGCGTCATTATTGACTCAGTGGTGACGATTGACAACCACATTGTTGTTTCAGCATTAACTGTTAATGTAATTGCGTGACGGCGGCTAAAATATAGTGCCAACATTGCGCAATTCATCCACAACATCATCAATCACTGTCTATAGGCTTATGTTGTACCGTTTTACGCTGCCATTAGCAATCAACCGACACCTATTCCATGGCTGCATTCGTATGATGTCAATCTTTAGCACAATGTTTGCTGTGGTAAAACGGACTAATAACTCCAGAGGTGTAGCCAAATAAAGGACACCGTATTGCGATTGTAGGCTTTCACTATCGAGCGCCATCGACGGTGGAACTCGGTGCATTTTTTTAAAAATTCTCAAGTTTAGGCGTCTAAAAATTATGGTTCCAGCGCTCACATAAACTCCTATAATGTACAGGTAACGTTTGGCAGCTGTGGCTTTGCCCCACGCCCCAAATAAAGACTCATCGCTCTGCATTCTCTTTCATTTAAGGGGAGAAAAAGAAGGAAAAGAAAAAAGAATGAAAGAGTAGAGAAGAGCAGGATAGGAATTATCACTTGCATTGGCGGTATGATAACTTGACAGCCTGCAATTTTATTTGCTCAGAAACTGGTAATTACGAGATTTCGAGCTCGTTATAGAACGAACGTAAATAAGCAAGGCTCGCTATATTGTAAGTAACTGTTGTGGCTGGCCCTAAGCCTACACTTCTATTCCATAGTGTGGCCAAACTGCTGCAGATTGTAATATGATTACTATTGAAAGTTTGTACGCATGAGCCTACTTGTTATCGTTCTATCCAACGGTACCATCGCCGACTTCTACTACGTAGGCTACCGTTGACTGGCGCGCACTTGGCGCTAAGCTATCTTAAAAATCAGGCAGGTGCAATAGAGCGTACATATATGTCTGTGAGTGCGTGTGTTTCTGTCCACGTTATCACAGTGTAGCACGGTAGTGCGTAACACTGTTGTAAGGGCGACTATCAAAGTCAATAGGAAGATCGCCACGTTACTGTCGTTGTAGTGTTTGCTTTGAACCATAAACTCGCCCACAATTAAAGTCAATCAAAGCAAACTTGTATAGGACAGGCGTTGCTGCAACTGCCAGCAGTATGCGCACCAGTCACGTGCGTCTTGGCATGCTATCATTGACCTTGGATGACCTTGAAGGGTCATAACGCACTATCGATGTGCCAATCGTGCCGTATTGTGGCTACACGGTAAGTTGCAATAACCATCACGACATGCGTAGAGCCCGCCAGTCTCCAGTTTAGCCACAATACAAAACGTTACAGACTGACGACAGAAAACAGACGGACGGACGACAGGTCGTGCCATCAGCGAGACCGCTAGTACGGTCGGCTAAAATCAATGCGTGGAAACCAAAGCGTCACTCGATTTTAGAAACATTATTGGTCATAAACTGCACAAATATACGGTATTTGTAGGGCCCATCTGCGATGCTGCGTGACAGATTGCATTCCTGCGCCCATATAGGATATTGTGTAACTATACAAACTTGAACGTAGGCTAACTCGTGACGTCATATCACATAGTTACCGTCATGGTTGCCGTAAACATGTAAACATGTCTGTTGTCAATTAAATATTGTGTTATGGAATTGGTCAGCTTAAAATTTGGCGATTGACCTGATAAAGTCTGGCTGGTCGATGTTTACCGATGTATGTTATGAGAAATGTTGGACTTGCCATTGTCGTATTACTGAACAGTGTGGCTGCTATCGCTGCTGCCATCAACAATTTCAACGTCATGGTAGCTTGGGCGAACAGAGTTCAAGGTCAAACACACCAATACAGCTTGGGATCGTCGTTTATGATTGCTATGAAGCGATATAACTATTCCGAGCCGTTTACGTTGATGCCTCTTTACTGCCACGACCAGCTGTCATTATCGACAGCCACTTTTCAGGTAAGCTTATTTTTTTGCGCTGTGGGTCAAGTTTTGTTAAGACCTTAATCGACCAAAGTTTGGAATAATTGCAAGTTAAGGATGTCGGACTTAAGTCTAAAACCTTGGTCTCAGAGAGCATACAGAGCGACGGAACTGAACCGAATAAACTGAACTGATATGGTTTAGTTTTTGAAGAACTGCCCAATAGGCAAGCAATAATGCATTACAGTAGGCACCGTTCAACAGCGTCGGTGGTTTATCTGACTACGCTCACGTTAACGTCAGCTATTGATGACCAGTGGGCTTGCCCTGGTTGTCCATTGGTCAGTTCGTCAAAAACTTAATTGTGTTAGTTCAGTTCTGTTACGTCACTCTGTGCGCGACTTTAAACTAAAGTCTTAGTAAAACGTGACCTCACCTTGTCTGTATACCAGTGATTTTCAACCGGGGTTCCGCGGAACCCTTGGTCCACGAGCATCTGCCAAGGGTTTCGCAGCTGGCCTGCAGTAAAATGACCTTGCTTGCGAATTCACGCCAGACAATGTCGTAGAAATACTCAGCATCGATTTTTTTGTTTGAAATTGCGTTTTACGCGTCTTTTTTGCAAAGACTTACTGTGTTGAATCATTTTTGTTATTAATAAAATTTCTGACAGTTTGCATTTTAGGCCTATATTATAACGTAGGCTTAAGCTTCCTGTGCAAGACATTATTTAACTCCAATTAGGCATTATCGGAAAATGGAAATGAAGAAGAAGAAAAGAAGTACGTATTGATAAAGATTATGGTTACAAATACGAAATCGTTTAACCATTTACTTTGTTAATTTAATTCTTTAAAAACTCAGCTAAAGAGAATTAAAAGGACACCTAGGCCTTTTTACCGATAGCGTCCACGTGATAAATTTTCTGGGTTGGTGGCGGAGCTAAGCAGCCGTCAACAACCGCCTCGCCCATCGTGTTTGGTTAAATACAATAACATACTGTTGCCTACTGATGCGGTCAAATTTCATATTATAATTGGCCATCTTTGTCTGTTTTGTCGTCCTCATGACGGCTCTGTCCTCAATGCCCTGCTAGGGAAATGAATCCATAGACACCCCATAGCTTCAACTTTGCGTACGTCGCTGGACGCATGGATCAATGCATGGGGTTCTGTGAGTGACCTTCACACTTGTGTAGGGTTCCGCGGCAACAAAAAGGTTGAAAAACACTGCTGTATACATTTAAGTTACATGACATTGTCAGCAGCATGGTCAGCAGTTATAGTAGATAATAGTGGCCTATGGAGAAAGCATCGCGGCCACATTCTCAAAGTATCAGATGTCTATGCAGTCAAACGGCACGTACAGTTACCATATCCTATCCTGAGCGTTGATTGTAGAGTTTGATATAGCAGCGTCACCGTAGCGTGTACGAGATTGCAGTCACTGTGGACAATTGCTTTTTTCGCCGTGTCTTTTTGTTATGTAATGCTGCGTAAAATTGCAGGTTGCGAGCATACAGAGGCTTATTACCGGAGAGAGTAGAAGAATGGGCGAGAGAGATGTTACCAGTGGCGTAGACAAGGGGGGGCGGGGACCCAGCCCCCCAATTCTCCAGACAAAACATAAACATACGTTTAAACTGCACGAAATTAACCAATTTAGTCAGTTTAAAATAATTAAGATCGTTGCCACTAGATCTTATTTTTGAAAGCTAGAATGCACCAAATTCGATTTCGGCTGGGGCTCTGTCTCAGACCCCGCTGGGGGAGTTCACAGCGCTCCCCCAGTCTCCCTAGCTGGATTATAAGAGGTCCTACTTCTAAGGGAGGGGATAGGAGGAGAAGAGTGATGGACAGGGGAAGGGAGGAAAGGGTAAAAGGGGAAGGAAAAGGGAG
>Ga0056128_1004111_pt1 | contig 18124 bp, 7 predicted proteins | sample WorMetLIZISLAND2_FD_71113 | JGI IMG/M metagenome (GOLD analysis project Ga0056128, IMG submission 71113) | Marine gutless worms symbiont microbial communities from Max Planck institute for Marine Microbiology, Germany - Olavius geniculatus... ... | reverse complement strand
AAACTATCGCGGACCGGACGACAAGCCAAAAGAAAATCCGAGGAAGAAAATCTGCATGGCAAAACAATTTAATAAATTTGGATGAAATATAACAGAAATAAAATAAAATAATTTAAATAATTGATATTAACCAGGGATCCCTCACATATTTAAAATTTTATTAGTAGGCAGCTGCAACGCTGTGTTTTCTGAGCTTAACGAACTGGTTGATTGATCTTGATTATTTGGTTCGCTTATTACTGTAATTTTTAAAGTGTCAGTAGTTATTTAGGGCTCAGCTATGCACATACACCGAGAACGTGTGTGGGTCTCACGGTGTGTGACAGTTACACAGAGCAATGGGCTCGTTGCCGCAACTGTTGATGCGACCAAATGACGAGCTCAGCAATCAGAAATTGCTGCAACGAGGCGTGGGCCTATACAATTTTAAGCGAACCAAATGCAATTTTACATAGTGATAAGCCTATTCGTGATATTTGTGACGACATCTAGCAACAATACACGGCGTAACAATGTGCACCGTGTCCCAGAAAATAAAACCGTCATACTTTTCATATCAATCTCCTGAAATGTTTGAATCAGCGGAGTCCTAATCGCCGTCGGAAAACATGTGACGCGTCGATGAGTCACTCGAATAATTTTGTCGTCAGCCCTGGACGTCGGGGTTTAGCATCGTCACACGGTCGCAGATGTTGCTGCAACTGTTGCAGCGATGACTACATCATTGTGTACAGGGTATGCCAAAAAATGACCCAACTTGTTTTTGTCAGAACTTCGTCAAATCTCCACCAAATTTGATAATTTTTGGCACACAGCTCATTGTCAATCTCACTTAATTAATGTCAACGCACTACCGTGTGAAACGCAGATGCTCTAAAATGTTACATTACGCGGTGATTATCAGTATCAGATTGCTCACTTGTGCATTATCAGTTCCACAAAGGACACAATGGGATTTAATAATTTTGTGGTATTAAACATTTTACGGTAAAAGCAGCAGACAACAAAATAACTAATTGATGAGCTTAAAACACATTTTATCTATAAATGAGTGCTGTGCATTTTGATCAGTTGATCGTTAATGCCGCTGTCAGCCGTGGCGTCACGTCAGGGGCGTCATTTCAGTAAATTGTTGGGGTCTCAATGATCTTAATTGGGGTCTAAGTCTGCGTAACGTATTGTTTTTGCAGCAGTAACACTGTTTCAAAAGTACGATTTACAGGGAAAAAACAAATCGTAAATCCTTGGGGAGTCCGTAGACCCTTTCAGCCTTCCCCCACTAAATGACGCCCCTGCATCACGTCTAAGCTATTGTGTACACTTTGGACATAAATTTTGATACTTTAAAAGCAAGTTGTTACAAAAACTTATAATTCTGCTAAATAAATCACATTTTCGTTTGCTGTGTGGTTAATTAAGTCGTTAGAACTTTTACGGAGACAACAACTGAGCATTATGCAACAATTTGGAGCATCTGCGTTTTACACGGTAGTGCGTTGACATAAACTGGACGAAATGGCCATTGAGTGTACCTTACATATTTTTATCGTCGTGGCTATTAGTGTGCCAAAACATATCAAATTTCGTGGAGATTTGACGAAGGCCTGACAGAAACAAGTTAGATCATTTTTTGGCACATCCTGTATAATCGCGTCGTCATTCGAGTCAACACACGTCTTTGTAACGAGATGAACGGAAATACGCGCGTACAGTCACTTCACCGATCCGGCTGTTCAGTATCGACAGAAGACGAACTCGTTATAATGGTTCCACCGGCTCTCCTCCCCGTCCATGCCCGGTTTCACGTCACCGCCGGCGTTGTTTGTGCCCGAGCCGCACGAGCTGATCATCTGGAATCCGGCGTCGAGCAGCGCGTCAAACGCCTGCTCGAGGAACGAGTGCTTCAGGAAGAACCTGGACGTGTAGCGACCTCCGTCACCGCGGTCGACGTCACGGCTCTCATTTAACGCTTCCTGGAACACCTCACGGCACAGCGACACCCGTCCAGACACCAGGATCCGCCACAGCTTGCGGAACTTCACGTCGGCGATGCCTCCGTCGCGACCGAAGGCGAACGTTCCGCGGTAACCGATGACGATAAAGCCAGCCTCGCGCCGTCCCGTCGGGCTGGCCCGCTCTACTGTGATATCGGCGACATCTGCTCCCTCCACTACAGGTTGCTCACCATCAGCGCCATCGCCACCAGCACGGTCGTCATCCAGCGTCCCGCAGCGCAGCTGATGAACTGATCGTGACAGGCCGGACAGGCGGAAGAATTCAGCTTCGCGTTCCAGACGCCGCAGCTCGCGAAAAGACTCCGGCAGAACAAGCTGACCGCTGCGCAGATAATCGAGCACGTAACGGAACAGAACACCATCTCTATCAATGAAGTACCTGTATATACACAGCGTGTCAATGTTGTCATAACGCAGAGCAGGGAATTAGTAGCAAAATATCGAAACATAATTCACTAATCGTATGTCTACAAATGTCTACGCCGTCGTGGCAGTGGGCCGGCCAAATTCTGAACTGTCAAAAAATTGGCGAAAAATTAGTTTCTTTTGTTTAAAATTTTCTGTTCAAAAATAAAAATTTGGTGTCAAAACCCTTACCCTTTCCTTTTGGGAGAAATTTGGCGGCAAAATTACATTTTGACCACCCACAATCTCCTCTGTCGAAAATTTACAGCTGTCTATCGAAAATTGCAACTTCCTGCCTCTTCTACTTTTCTAACTCGCGATGCCGCTAATATGATTTAGTAATCAATGGTCACAGTATACCGGAAGGCAACTAAAATGATTGCTACACATCAGGATCGGTGACTGCTGCAGCAGGCGGGTTTTCAACTTCACCGATTCTCAGCGGAACGCTGCGAATGGAAATGTAGGGCCACTCATCACAGTTCGTTGATAAAGTTAGTAAATACAGCTGGTTCGTTAGTGAGTGTTTGTTTGTTCGCGTGCAGACCTGCCGTTGCTGTCAGTGGCTAGTGCTGGCGATGCGGAAGAGAACCAGTGTGCCAGTAGTGAGTCGGCGTCGTGCATCAGCGTAGACGCGCTGGTCGCGTATTGAACACCGCCAACGTTCAACTCCACTACTCTCGACGAAGACATCGCTTCCACGCCCGCCTCTGAACGCGTGACGACTCGATGACACCTTCTCCTCCTCGGCTCTAGACACGCGTCAAAATGAAAAAAACAGTATAACGAACTTGGCCACTGCAGTATTTCTGACAAGTTATGATAGCATTGAAATGCCGTTACTCGGAAGATGATGTACCGGTAAACCAAACATCTGATGAAGCCTTCGTGCTGTAACACGAAAATCGAAAAACCGTTAAAAATTTTATAGTAGAAATTCAACAAATGTGAGAAGTTGAAATCACTTATAATCCGTAATGTGAGCGTCATCGTCGAACGTCATTGTCGTTGTCTCTGTAGTCTGCAGTGTGCGCTAAGACCAACGAAGGTGCACATTTTGATGACAGTTTTTTTGACACATTATTGTATTGCTTTTAAGTTTTGTCACTGTCGTTGACAACTCAAGATAGGCGTGCGGGCAGCAGTTCTAGATTCTGCATTAGTGATGCAGTGCTCAGTAAAAATCGCTGCGTGACTGCGTGTGTTGGGGGCCTCTAAAAATCAGGGTCTTTATACTGCAACCTACAGGTAGTACTATTCGTCATTGGTTGCACAACACTGCTGTTGCGCCAATGACAGTACGCTCTGTCTTATTCCGCATACACTGAGCCAACCGTAATGACAACTTAGGTGTTCTACGTCACGTTATTTATATTGTACACTGCCAATGTGCATCAACGTCACGATGCCGTGTAAAATATACACGGTGTCCGGAACACCCGCAATATCCAACGCCGTTCAATATTTCGTAGACGCCATTCATCTAAGACTCATTTGGACACAGTGTGAAATCTCAGCCGTGCGGCTTCTGTGTAGCTGGACCGACGGTATTATATGGCTCTCCATGGCGCCACGTGACAATCACACATCCAGAATGTTATTGACAAGGCATCCATTTTGCATCTATTTTTAGCCGACAGTACTTTAGAAAAGGTCGAGCTTATGGCATGGTTGTTTTCCGTCTGTTTGTCCGTCTGTTATGGATGTATTGTGGTTAAGCGTTAGGTCGTAAGGGAAAATGTTAATCAGCCATGTGTATTAAAACTAGGCAAGCAAAATGTTAACGATCTATTGCAAAGGGAACATTTTCAAATTGGAAAATAAACGGAAAGGGTAGGAAAATGTGCGTTTGTCAACGGAAAAATAGCCATATCTCGGAAAAGGTGAGAGATACGGCCAAGATTACTATTAATTACTAATGGGAAGTGCCATACTCCCTGTCAGGTAAAATAGAAATCATTGACCTTGGATGACCTTGAAGGTTACTGACGGCCGGTGTATGTTTGACGTACATACTTGCTTACTGGATTCTATAATTACACAATGCGAGGGTTTGTACTAGCATCTTGTGGACAGATAGGAGAAGCCTAAGTGTTTCCCGAGACCATTGTAATGCTGTCGCCGTCGTTTGCACAACATATAAACTGGACTTAGTCGTGGTTTACGTGACCCATACTAACATCTAGCAGACGAACGGTGATGGCGCTTTTCTTCAAACACAAAGTGAAACGATTTGGTAGCCAAAGATGTTAAGTTCTCGAGATTAACGTAGTCTCGGGCCAAATTTAATGGTGTCGTCGTTTTCGGGCTCGTTAACTCGTTCTCGTTCTCATTCAATTGTTTTCGTTTTCATGCATTTTGGTCTCATGGCGTCGAAAATACAAGAAGTACTACATCTGCTCACGGTATTTAACTCTTGACTCAATGTAACCAGTGATTGCCACGAACTGTCTGGCATTGTATACAGACCGTTGAATAAAATGATGCTGCTGAAATAGCTGATAATAATGATTAATAAACGTTGTCTGATGCCGAATAACAGCAGTATATAATTGCTCGTTTGGTTTCAAAATAAAAATCAGTTTATGCAGACCGTTTTGTCAAATATTAAAGGGACGTTAAAAATGCACGACATAAAAATGCAAGACTGGAGTAAACGGGAAAAAGTACTGAACGCCGTAGACCTACGTCAAGTAACTCTTTGGCGGAGCGAGGGCGACTTTCAGGTTAAATCGATGACCGTCGACAGCATCTTATTCAACATGGAGTATACTGCGATTCCGAAAAGACGACGTTTTTTCTGCGCACATGAAAATGAATTGTAGCCTATCGATAACGTGTGCGCACGTTAGGAATCGTAAAGTACCTTAAATGCACGCCAGTCGCCTGCAGGTGTCTGCAATAGTAGTTGTTCTCATCATAACTTTGTCAAATTTTCACCAACAACACTCTTTGCTCTTAATGTCTTTGGTACCTGATGTAGTGACTAGCCAGTTTATTTCAATAAATGATGATTAATTTTATAAACGTATAATGTATACTTACGACACGCAGAAATATGTGACGAGTGACTTCATCAACGTACAATTTGGCCTACATGTAATGCTTTGTCTCACGATGTTGATGTAGTTAAGACACGTAGGAATCTGTCTTAGTATGAGTAGTACCTAGTTAAGTTACTGCCTTTTTTTCAATAGATGATGCATTGATGATTGCTTTTATGTTATATGTGTCCTTTCGTTTTTTTGATGCTGACTTGCCTCATTTTCTAACCCTGTATTTCTTGTGCTACATATTACAGTTCTGCATTTTCACTCCCTGCAATTTTCATTGTGCCGCATTTTCATGTCGTACATTTTCAGTCGCCCGAATGTTACATGTTAAACTTTGCTATTTCAATTCACTGTTTTCGTTCTTAGTCTACTGTTACGACAGCCGTACAAATAACCTGTAGACTATTTGTACGGCAGTAACTCATACATTTAATTAAATTCGCTAGGCGACGGCACCAGTGTCGTTCGCTATCATTAGCTTTATACTTAGTGCAGTAGAATCAGGATTAATATTAGGATAAAAGTTAGGGTTAAGGTTTGGCTTAGCGTATTTCACAGAGAATTATCCGACGATAGATGGACACTAAACAAAGGCTGTAAAATTGGTCATCATTTCAGTCTACTGGAGACAAGCATTCAATTGCCGACTGGCGCTACCCGTGATACCCTAGCTGCTAGAGTTGAGGTCGTCAGTTGGCTGGCTGCCGTGAGGGCATATCTCTGACGATACGACAAGCACCGTACGAGCACCTTTTTTGTGTGCTCGTCGTACCGCCGCAGAGACACGGCATTAGCCGGTACGTATACGAGCACTCAAGGGTAGTCGTAGGCCGCTAAGGCTAAAGCCGCTGAAGACGGCTGCCGAATAAATAGCCGGGCCGGCTAGAACAGGCTATTTTTCGACAACCAGATAAATAGCCGCTGCGGTAAGCTATTTATCCGGTTGCTGGATAAATATGCTGTGCCAGCAATAATTGGTTATCAAGAAATATTTGCTAATATATTTGTTGGTTGTGCAAAATAAACAGATTTTTGTGTTTTAAACGGCACCGTTAGGCCTACTTCACACAGTCGTTTGTGTCCAACGAATTTTCTTGAGGATAAAAAAGAAATATTTCGGTACAGTACTTGGTTACAAATAATATACTCGCTAATTCGATATGAGAACGGTTTTATTGTGAAATTGTATACCGTAAGCTTATGCCGTGATTTTTTTTTCTATTCAGTGAGCCGTTTGGCAGTATGGTCGCTGTATAATCTGTCCATCTGCATAAAGCGAATGCGTTTCTCCATGCGGTACCGTTTTACCGCTGATGGATTGTAAGTGCGGTATAATATTAAAGCACGTTTTATGTACGCTACCGACCAGATTGGATGGACTAGAGTTTTCTTTGACTGATGCACAATTAACCGACAGAAAAGCCTTACAAACATTTTTTTTATTCGGCAGACCACAAAACGTTTTCGTAAACAAAGAGGCAGCACTATCTCCAGCGGGGTTTGATTATAATAGCCCACGTATAGACCTAGTTTGAACAAAACGGCGTCAAAATGTAACGCGCTCGATAAAACCGCAGTGCAAAGTGCGCACTAACCAGCGTTAAGACGTGTACAGAATGAAATGAAATGAAATAAAATAAAATAAAAGCCGCATGCTACGGTTTTCATTTTAGTTCATTTCATCTCGTTTCATTTTTGTAGCTATGTACGCACCTTTAGGTTAACAACGTAAATAGATGTACGTAAACACAGCAACGTAAATAATCTCTGAAACAGCCGCTTTGTAATTTTTTATCTCACAGCATTCCGGCAAGAATCTATGGTTCTATGAATCTATGCGTCACGTTCCGGCCATGGAAGCTAATCTTAGACACTGGTTGGCGTGCGGGTGCTGACGGAGATGCGATAAAGTGCAATTCTATTACTTGGGTTGAGTACTGCTGTTGCTGCGGTTGCCGTTTCAATAGCGTTTCAGCCAGGGGCTGGAATGACCGGTTTGCTATCCTCGGTGCAACACTGATCTCCTGTCAACCTATGTTGACCACGGATAGGCCTACTCAACTCACGACCCTGCAAGCCATACGCAAGAGACTCTCATAACAGGAATACGTCATGCAGTAGCAGCACAAGCAGCATGCAGCGTTGAAACTATAGCATAGGCCTATACTGCCGGGTGCAATAGTGCTTGCTGTATCTTGATTTCCAAAAAGATTCGAATACACATTGCGCATAATTTTTCTTCGAAAAAAGAAGCTGCAGTGCAGCATTGCGTTATGGTACGTAAATTTTTTTTTTCTTTCTTTTGCTTTCTTCGAAAAATGAATAAAATAATTGTGCGTTATACTGTGAAAATAGGGCTTAAATTATGTTATTAATAGGCTAGCAAACCACTAGAATGTGCTTGGTGAGTTGACTGCACAGGCTTTGCGAAGAGTTTCAACATTCTCCACGATATTTAAATTTTGCCTGGAAAATTCCGGAAGAAGGAAAACGTTATAAGGACAAGCGGTATAGGAAGGTAAGAACAAGCAGAAGAAACGGGTGAAAAAGAAAGGCACGGCGAAATGAATTTCCCACTGCGCAGTCCTGTTTATGTGCAATTAGCTAGTAAATGCATCTAGGTTTTCAAAACACGCGTGGTTTATTCTTTTGCATGTAATTTACGTACGATAAGCTGAAACAAAAATGTAGAAAAAAAGCACGTGCAACATTTCGCGAATTCGCATAAAATTTTCAGTACGCTGCCAGATAGTAACTGTGTGTTTCGACAGCACGTCGTGTGTAGGGAAGGCGTGAGTAACAGTTCAGAGTGACGCTTTGATTGCGTCGTAAAAGCAACTGATATACGACATCAGGCTCAGTAGCTGCCGCAGCAGCTTGGCGGAGATATCCGGCTTCCGGTCTATAATCCACTTCCGAAATCCCAGACACGTAGAAACCGGAGTGCATTCGTGTAAGTAGCCTATACCGCTTTCTCGCAAGTTCGTCGCTGACGAAACGGACAACTGACGTAGATACTCGTAGTTTAAGGTACCGCCCAGGATTCGCAACTTAGGGTACACATATGCAGAAAAGATAACTTGAAAATTATAAAAGTTATATTGATTTACCCACCCGGAAAACTCCCCATTAAAATTTTAAAGCAAAGTGATACAATTTGTAATTTTTACGCACATACCATGTAAAACACAACAGTATCGTACGATTTGGTACATTTTGGTGCGCTTAAAAATGAGCAACACTAGGCCACTACCTTATTCAGTCAATTGGATAGCTGTAACCTATTCTACACTGTGTACCCTAAACACCGAAATAGCCTACAGTGGAAGCATGCACTGCAAAGCTTGATGAAAATACATGGTACGAAGAGCAATTAAGATTTACTACGAGACTCTGGGACAATAATTATTCACTATGCCGCAGTTTTTAAACAAAAGAATTACTTCCTGGCGCTACTTATTTTTCGGTTCATCACCCATTAGGTCGGTGAGCAGAAATACTTAAGTCTGTGCGTAAAATTTCAGACCTGTCTCTCTTTTTTCTGTCCCTTTCTTTTTTCTTTTTTGTGACTCCGCGCATTTCGCAACACTCGGCTGATGGTGGAGGCGAATCACGGTGATTTTGATTGAGGCCCATCATTCACAGGATATGATAGCAGCTAGTGCGGAACGACAAATGCCAAATCTTGACCGACTTAAAAATACTGGCACACTCTCTGATGGAAAATCGTTCAAGATATAATAAGACATTCAGCATTTCGGTACAGCAGTAATGTTTGCAGAATGTAAAATATTTAGACGCTGGAGAACTAGATTGCTGCAATATGAACCTGCCAGAGGCCCGACATACGGCCAGAAGTAACTGGTACACGACTGATATAACTGAATCTCGGCACAATAACGTTTTTGATTGATAGTAACTGCAGAATCAGTAATATCAAACCTATATGCAGTTCTATGATTCTATTCCTATTGACATGCCGATGGTTATCAACAGCGACTAAAGGAACGTTACAATAGGCTAATATTGTGCGAAGAAAGCGTCCTTTTGCATTGTTGCTGCCGTGACGTTTGGTTAATCATGCAGATACGACATAAACGTCAGCGACGTTATTCTACCGTTTCGAATTACTTTAACCCGAGCATCTCTAGTGACTTAAAATCAAATGCCTAGAAGAAGGCCACTAGTAGCCTCTATATTCGCGTCCGCCTAGATGCAGTGGGATTGGTGATGTGCCATACAAGCGGGTTGTGCGATGAGGACAATTTAATGATAGGCAAACTACGCCCAGCTACGTCGTAATGGAGAAATCGCGAGGAACGAATTAACTTTTGATGTTGCACGTATTAACTGGACCTTGCAGTTCACCGAACCAGTCTCTGTTCCAAGCCAAGCTGAAATAATAATCATGAGTGTGTCTAAGCGGGAATCCACCTTTCCGTGTGTTTAAAACACGATGACCTCAGAAGGGCATGGCGTTTGTCCCGGCCAATGTGCTACAAGATTGGTGTCGAAGTTCAACAGTCAACGTCACAATCAAGCATATTACTTAAGCACAATATTTAAATATTTACTGCATGGCAATTAAGTCACTGTGTATCTAATTACGACCTACGTTGTAAACTTGGACTTCCAGACGCCATTTTTCCAAGTGTGAAAACCGGATTTCTTTTCTAGAGATGCGGTAGACCGCTGTGATTAAGCTTGCATTAGATGAGACAGATGCTACGTTATTCAACATTCTCTATTCATTTTTACCGCCGGCGGCATGCTATAGCGCGAGAGACGTCGAGTGTGTGTGATGCCTGTCCGTTCGCGACCTTGATGTTAAGGAGTTGTACGCTGACCATACAAGTTGGAATACCTGATTTTTTTAAAAAAATTATTCCAATAACTCCGCTTTTTGCTGCCATAACTTCGGCGATCTAGTGCAGGGAACATCACTTGCCGTCCGTTCGATTGTCATGGCGTGCATGCCAGCACTGCGACGCCATTGGACAGACAAACCTTCGCTCCGCACTGTCAGACGATTGAACGGAGCCGAAAATCGCCAATCACTGTTTTTTCAGGCAAAACCAAACGAAAACCAACCCACTAAGGAAAACGTAAAACCGAAATAACAGTAAGCACATCACTTCCATGCTACTTCTTGCAGTGTTCGAATTGAGTATAATTAGCTGGAGGGGGGTTGAACTTTTCGACGGTCGGAGCCCGAGCAAAATTGTGATGTAAACTGTATGTATATAATATATAGCTAACTCCAAGAACATATTTTGACAGTGTTTTAAAGGGGGTTGAGAAAACAGTTGGGAGGTTTAGCCCCCCCCCCTAACCCCCGGCATTTCAAACACTGACATCTCGTCAAAACAGACTCTAGGACAGTACTTTCGAGATGTTAAAAGCAAACAACTATGAATGAGTGACACTGTTGCGAGTTTAAGATAAGTGAAAAAAATTTTAAAAAACAATGAACATGATAATTTTGTTTATCTGCAATAGACGAAGCATCAGATTTGACGGATTTCGCTGAAAAATATAAATGATTGTAATGATTTCAATTCATTTAGAAAAGGTCAGTGCTAACGGTAGATCGGCGACCTCGCACTAAAGAGCAGAAAATTACTAGCGATAGATCGCCATTTACCTAATTACATTTATCTCGTTGTTAATGTAAGAATGCAGCCACATTTCTTCTTCACTGCATTGCTAAGACTGTGGTTGGAACTGAAATGTTATCAATTACCAAAAGCACTATAGTTCTAAGTCCGTATTACAAAAACGGCTTTGGCTTAAGATGGACTCTGATATAATACTAAATAAGCTGATTTAAATATGTGACAGTGTCGTGGCATGGTTTATAGACCTTCTGTGTCTACAAGAAACATAAGTTCTACCATCTTCCCAATATTGTATCTACCCGATCTACCTCTAGCAATTTTCCAGTGCTAACAGCAAGATCGCCGATCTACCGCTAGAATTATTGTTTAGAAAATGATTTGATTCGAAATTGTTTGCAAAATGATAATTTTGATTTTTATTTTAAATCAATTTTTAAAACATGATTTTAATTTGACATTATTTTGAAAATGATTTTACCCAACACTGTTTATATTATTAGCTTATGTCTTCGAAACCTTTGGAGTTAAGACCAAAATTAGTCGACATAAAGTAAGCTTATTTATCGGTTTCCAATGACCCGAAAGTGCTAGATCTACAGCAAACTGGGCGTCGTTTGTGACTGACTGCAAACTGTAGCCACAATGTGACCTTAAACACGCAAAGATCTACCACTAGTAAGCCAATCTTTAAGACAGGTCAAACACACTTCGCTGACTGTGCCATTATATCCATGACCCACTGTACCGCCACCGGGGGACCATCAACCAACAGCGCTTCTATTTCTAAACCTCCCACCCACGTACCAGACACATCATAAAATTCATAAGCTAGCCTACATAACTTATCCTCCAACTGAGGGTTAAATGGCAATAGTTTTTAGTTAGCTGGCCGGGTAATATTGCGAAAACTGCTGCAGTGTGCGGCTGTGATATATTGCATCGTTAAACCACGAGCGGCAATGTCATATACTCATAGTTCAGCAGCATCAGTAATAATTAAACGGCTACACGGCTCGTGCAACCAAGCCCGGAGGCCCGAAGCAGACTTGCAAGCGAGCTTAAATTATATTATTCGACACGGTCCCGACTAAAGCTTTTTTCGGCTAATATTCCACACGACAGCAAACGATATAATATTTACGTAGTTTAATCTAATAGCAAGTTGAACTAAATCCAACAAGATCGTCAGTCTTTGCTCAAGGCTAAGTACTGCCCGCGGGTAGACGCAGTCGCTTCTGTATCATGCAACGTTCTTACGTTGTTAAATGAAACACAAAGCTTACAGTCACGTACAGTTTTGCAGCAAAGAACAACCGAATTTTTACGCGCGAAAGCAGCTACTGCTTCAGCGCGTCTTAGCCGTCGCAATTCTGTCTGTCCGTTTGTCCGTCTGTCTGTCACACGGGTGGATCAGTCAAAAACGGTGCAAGATAGGATTACGAAATTTTCACCATCGCTGCATGGAAGACCCAAGTTTCTGGAACCGTAAAGATTTTCCATACATTCAAAGGGAGTCACCCGAACGAGAGCGCTAAATGAGAGGTGTTGCAATTTTTGGCCAATAAGTCGCTGTATCTCAGTAACAGTGAGAGATAGGGCCTAGGCTACTATTAATCACTAATAGGAAGTTGTACACTGGCTCTCGATTGGCGCCAAATTCAATGACCTTGTATGACCTTGAACGCTAAAATAGGGGATTTTATGAATTTTTTGGCGATTTCGGGCTGCGACACAAGTCTATATCATTCACAAGGTGGCGCCACGGAACTATTGTTATGCGATCCAGATAGAAAATTTGGCATTTGTATTAACTTAGCGTGAACACCCGAGTTTTTAGCTAAACTTTTGAACCAGAACTGTTATAGGCTTTCGCGCGTCTGGTAAGCATTAGCTCAAACTTCTTGTTTTTCTGATGGTTTTCGCACATGTTAACGGTCTTTCTCTTTCTGGATAACAGCACTTTTTATACGAACGACAGGCGCATGTCGCGTGCTGTGCACGAGGTCAAGCTGTGAAAATAAACGGACGGCATAAAACCAACGACATAAAGCCACAGAGACCGACCAACCGCTTCTACTGTACAGCAATTACTACGCCGCGACGATGTCGTGTTCCATGAAATGACGACAGATGATGCCACCGAGTAGAGTCACATAACACTCTACGACGTCGTTTTAGCTACGACCTTTCGTTTGACCTCCCTTTATCGTGTTGCTTCCAGGTCGGACTGTCCATTGTACTTCCGCTTTTTTATGTCCATTGCTTTTAGACTCGTCTGCCCATCAGCCCATGTCATATCGTAGTTCCAATATTGATTACTTTGTCGTATACGGTCTGCGAGTGCGACGGATCGTGGTCGTGTCGCAGTTGCAGGCCTAATATGCCTCTATAGTTGACTGCAACCTCGGAGTCCGCCACCGCCTTTGAAGCTACAAACCTGCGTGCGTGCTTAATTCTTGTACAAGACGACTGAAACAAATTCTTGTGCAAGTTTATCGGCTATATATCTTCATTAGTCTACGGCGCGATACGTTATACAGAAATAACAAAAAAAAACTATGAAGAAAAAATCTTTAGTCCGAAAAAAAACAGATATACATGTAGGACAGAGTAGCCTACAGCGATAATTTTCATCCAGCGGCTTCTGACATTTCGTGTAATCTTTGCTGCGTGTCGTCCTATAATTCGTCACGTTGCCGAGTCTCCAGCATGTCTCGTGCGCATGCGCGATGTAACGAGCAGATCGAGCGTAGTCAAGGAGCCAGGGCAGGACGACTACGAGACTTAAGTAAAGCTAACGCAGCCAATTTGGATGTATGAAACGAAACGCAGCGTAAGACTACATGCGAAGTCGTGCTTTTTGCAACCAATTTCGATGTTAATGCAAAAGACTTTTCAGTCTAACCAATTCAGCAACGCTCTATCGTACTGAACGATTGATAAGATACATTTTCAAAACATGTCCACTTTTACTAAGCGTCTTTCCTGTCTTTTAGTGATAACTTAATAAAGCAGCTTTGAGCAAAAAGACGATAAGTAAGTGACCAGGTGGCACGTAATTTCACAAAATATTTCAAAAAACGATAATAATGAAGTGCTTTGTTTCGGTGTGCTGCTGCATATTTCAGACTCTGCTATTAGAGGACAGTGGCGACGAAGCGAAAGATCTACAACCAAAAGTTCGTGCGGCGTCGCCATTACAGGTGTCTGATTTTTGATTATTTTGCAACAGTTTTTAATTTAGCATCTCGGCGTTTGGTTCAATCTTATTAAGTAAGCCGAATGTAGACTACCATTTTGCATATATAGTTAAAGTGCATAAAGTCTATGCCATAGACCGCGAGTATTGTGCCTACAACTCTCCCTGCGTAGCTAGTCTTAGGAGTGACAAGAAAAAGAGGAAAGAAACAGAAACGTAGATTTCAACAGTAGTTTCAAACCCTTATGTTTGAGCCTTTTGTACAGGGGCGTAAAATTTAAATACAACGTTAAAACGAGTTACTATTGCACGATTTGCTCGAATTTCTGAGGTGGCAGCATTGTCGCGCGTCTCATGAGCATGAGCTCAGATTTCTTGTTTTGTACGGCAACAGCGGGCAAACACAATAGGTATAGCTTTAACTGTGTGCTGGCCCGATAAACATCCGGACCTGTAGCCATGGTAGTGTTTGCTCTAAACTAGGCGTCCCAGCCCTCGGTATATACTTCGACGTCATCAGAGAACGTTAGCGTTAACAGTCAACGAATCCACCATCCGATGACTTGAACAGTTTGCACCAACACTGCCATCGCAGTTCGCCTCCAGCGAGCACCATAAACATGCAGTATTCATACTCGACCGCCAAGCGCATTACATGTTAATTATTACGATAATGCGCTATATAAATTCACGTTTGACTTGACTTGACTTGACTTGACTTAGGATACACCTTGGCGTTGACAGCTTCAAGCGTTTATGACTGACGCCATAATTATTCGACTAACTCATCGACGAGTCGCAGATTTTTCCGACGGCGGCGGCGGGCATTGATTTCTAAAATATTTCGAAATGATGATCACGGACCTCCGACTTTGAGAGCTTACTATCGGAAAAGTGTGGGAGATACGACTACCCCGTTGACAAAATCCTTTAGACGCTTACAAGATTGTCTCTTCGTTTGAAATAACTGAGATGTCACGTCACTAATCGACCTACTGTTTCTTTCTTCGTCATGTTTTTTCTTTACCAAAAGACCAATCTCTCATTTTCAAACGTAGAACTCCGTAAAAATTATCGTAATAAATAACATTACAAAATTCAATAATTGCTTCAAAAAACTGAACATTAAATACGACGGCGGCGCGGGCACGAAATTTCGACGCAGTGAGTCGACGACATTGGTTGAGGTTCGACCCTAAAGTCGCTTTTTCTTTTAAGGGCCAGGGACCCCATGGGATCACACAACGTGTCCTTAGAGGCTTAAACCCCACAAGTGTGCTTGAAAATGGCATCCGAATTCGTCAAACGGTTTAAAGCGGGCATAAATGTGACAGACGCCTGGCGACAGTCAGATAGACCATGATACGGTTAAATCGCTTGCACTAGAGCAATTTCGCCTGATAAAAATTAGTAGTGCCGCCACGCGCAATTGTCTGATTTCAGTCATTGCGACAAAAAACTAAAAATAAATGTACATGTATTCGCACGAACATAAAACAAAATTCGATCAGTACATGTAGGGTACACACAATTTTAAAAATTTCACGTGCTTTTTTCCTTTCCCTACTTTTTTATGAGCCTACTCTCTTTCGCCGCGCCTCTATTTTTTGTCTCTTTCATTATCCAGCGACAGGATCTAAGACATTTTTTTCTAATTTGCAGATAAATATATACTGATTATAAATAGCCGAGTTATTCTATGAGCTTGCCGAAAACAGAACTAAACTTTTCTAAATTACAGCTATTGTATAAATTTAAATACCATTAACGTACGTGTTCGAAAAAAAATCAAAAAGTCATAAAACGTACGTGTGCCTACCTGCAAGTTGTTCGCAACAGCGAAAGCGGAATACAGTGAAATGACGGAGGCGCAACTCTTCGGTGAGATGTGCATCGACAGCTCGTCTTGGCGAAGCCGAGTACTTGCTGCTGTTGCTGCTGCTGCTGCTGCTGCATTGGCGTGCTGTTGGCGACGCGGTGGTAATGGATGCTGCAGTCGCCCGTAATCGCATCACTGGCAAATAACGGAAACCCGCCAGCGACAGCGACAGAGACTGAGTGTTCCGACCACATCAAGGTGCTCGCCTCTAGTCCGAAGTCGAAACCCGAAACGATCCCATTAGGCAACGGCATTTTAGAAGGAGCTACTCTGTTATCAGAACGCCAGCGGAAACCTTGCGTTGCAAGTTGCGGCCAAACAGCTACAGATAGCGACTTGGTTTTACTACTGGTAACCTAGGCCTTATATATAGGGCTTACGGTACATACCAACGACATATCCAACGGTATTATCGCAGCGGTATTATGTGGCTAACCGTATGTCCTAAAAGGACATCAGTTTAAACTTTATAAGCATCGTACCGTCATATAAGTCATTGTGCACGCTCGTCGTTTTTGTGAGCGCATTATAAACGTTTGGAATTTACTTCCGAGTAATGCTAATTTCAAAAGTCTCACCAGTTTTAAACAGTCTACAGGCAGGGCTAAAAACTTAGGTTTTTTAACAAAAATGTTTAGGTGTTAGGTTTTAAAGATTTTTTAAAGGTTCTATTAATCTGTAAAGGTTTTTTGGTCTAGTGTTCATGCAATGAACATCGTACACAAAATTACGACCCCAAAACATGTTATACACCCTCTTATATGAGTAAACGACATAATGACATAATTGACGTCATAACTCAAAAATAATAATTAAAATATGATATACTGTAATAAATTTCACAAAAAAAACTAAAAAAAACTAAAAAAACTTAAAATTGGACTTTTTGAATTTTTAAAGTTTTTTCTAAACACCCAAACACAGTTTTTTCAAACCAATTTTCCAGCCCTGTCAATAGGTTCTGTTTATTTTACGGTATTTTTAAAGTGTTTTTAATTTGTTCGTTTATTTCTGCTTGTGTTCTTTTTGGCTCAGGCCCATTGGCGGCTGTCAGTGTTGTTTTAACCTTGCCGTTCCTGTTCATTACTTGTGACCTTGAAAATGTCATGTTTTGTGTCTATGAGCAAAATGATGATGATAAAAGTTCAACGTTCGATAATACCGCTGAACTTTTTAACGACGTATTCAGGTCGTACTGTTTAGCCACAATAGGCATACAAATCGTCAGTGGCGGTTCTAGCCCGCAACATCTAAGGGGCACGGCCCCATGGCGAGCGCGGCAGGGCGAGCATATAACGTACGTGGGCCTGTGGACAAAGCCCCAGCGGAATTCAGGAACAGTAGAACCTGTGGGCGATCAAACTCCCTGAAGCTGAAACACTTTTTGGACGTTCTATGGACTCCACAAATTTGCTCACTTTTCTACAATTTGAAAACGCAAAGAAATCAAATATTTGTGTTATTTTTGCCAAAAATCACGGGTTGCCACGAAACTGGGGTGGCTGGAGCAAAACTGGCGGTACGTGCCCCCAGCCCGGGCCTAAAACCGCCACTGCAAATTGTCATAGACGACAGACTAGCAGATGAGAATGTGGACGACACATCGTATCGTAAACGTGACCGTTACCCCATTAGAAAGCCCTACGGTCGGCTAAAAAAGGACGCAAAGAGTGGACGACCGAAATAACTGGCAGAAAATGACGAAGCAGAAGCAATAAAAACCAGCTGAGCTTTTGGGCGCACAACAACATAAATGTAACTTACCGGTACACAATACTAACTTGCATAGGCCTACTTACTTACTTAAAGCGTAACGCATATTGGGCCGAAACACAGTCATCATCATCATCGACAACCGTGAGCTCAATGCCCGTTGGTGTCTGACGCCATTCTTACTATCGCTGCCCACCGCTGCCTATCTAGGGCAGCGTGGCTTAACTCCTGCAGGGTTGTCC